>Ga0307515_10004403_pt1 | contig 29167 bp, 25 predicted proteins | sample 17_EM_MG_FD_194513 | JGI IMG/M metagenome (GOLD analysis project Ga0307515, IMG submission 194513) | Populus trichocarpa ectomycorrhiza microbial communities from riparian zone in the Pacific Northwest, United States - 17_EM | ecosystem: Host-associated > Plants > Roots > Unclassified | place... | reverse complement strand
CATACAGTGATCTGAAGGCGTAGAGAACCTCAAGATCACCGGAGCCGTGCCCGCCCCGTCAAATCCACTCTGGACATCAACACAGAGCCCTCAATCGCACACTCTCCGACTTTGCCGTGCCCGTGGCTCCTCAAGATCACCCGCTGACCGCCGGTGACACGGTAGGTATCGGCCGAATGGCGGGATGCCGTACCGGATCTTCCACTTTTTCACCCGTGTGCATATGCACGTGCATCGGCTCTTGCTTACGACCGAGCATATGACGATGCTTGGGCACGTGCATCATAACCGGACGCTGAGGAGTGAGGCATGGACGCCAACCGCGGCCCGAATCGGCCGGTGAGCCACTTCGCGGAGACGGACTACTGCTACGGCACCGGGTCGCTCGCCATGCGTGTCGACCGGGTCGACTGGACCCGGCCGATCCAGCGCGACGGGGAGAACTGGTACGAGGTCGAGGGGATCGAGGTCACCCTCGACGGCCGGGAGATCGGCCGGCGGCAGGCCCTGGTGCGCGGCCGGCGGCTTGCCGCCCTGCCACGCAACACCCGCGCCTGAGGACCGTCCGCATCGCGCGTCCCGTACCTGCGGCAGCCGCCGCCCGGCTGTCGACACTGGATCGTGGTGGATTTTCCTAAAAAGGGCGAAAAGCCGCAAAAACCCCGCTATCTTGAGGGCAGCAATTGTCCGCAAGAGAAGGGTTAGTCATGAAGATGGTTCGAGGCCTCGCGCTCATTCTGGGTGCGGCTACCGCTGCCCTGGCCTTCTCGGCCGGGCCCGCGAGCGCGCACGGCCATGGCGACGACTGGGACGACCACGGTCAGGGCGGCAGCCAGTCGAGCAGTGGCAACTTCGGCGTGCTGAACGGCAACCAGGTGTACATCCCGGTGCACATTCCGATCAATGTCTGCGGCAACAGCATCGCGGTGCTCGGCCTGGCGAACAGCAACGCCGGCTGCGTCAACAACTGATCTCCCGGCCTGGTAGGTGCCGGCCGTCGTCCACGGACGGCACCTACCATCCCCGTTCCTGCCCCGTGCCCTTGCGGACACCGCCCTCAGCCGCGGCCCACCCGCAGCGTGCCGACCCCCGCCACCGCCTCCAGGTCGATGCGGTTCTCGCTCTTGGCCCAGTCCGGTGACAGGAACGACGCACCCCGCGCGACCCCGTCGTCGGTGAGACCGTCGAGTTTCACCTGACCGGCCCCGCGCCGCGTCCGGACCCGCACCGGCACTCCCTTATCGGTGTACACCTCGAAGCGGTTCACCCCGCCCGACAACCGGATCGGCAGCGTGCCCTCCGGCGGGGGCAGCGTCAGGTCGATCCGGGTAGCGCCGCCGGCGAAGTCCACGTTGTCCACCTTTGCCGCGCCGAGGTCGAAAACCCCCGTCTTGACCCCGCCGCTGATCCGCATGCTCCACCGCACGTCCGCGTTGAGCAGCACGGTGACGGCAGCGGTGCCCCGCTTGCCGGTGGTGTCGAGGAAGAGCTTCATGCCCGCCGCCGAGGTCTGGACCCGCGGCACCACACTGCCGTTCACCGGCGTGCTGATCCGATACAGGTCGTCGCCGAGGTCGGTGGCCCGCAGATCGATCGTCCCGGTGTTGCTGACCAGCTCGAAGCCGGCCTCGTCGCGGTCGCCGGCCGGGGCCGAGATGTCGTTCGGCGCCGGCGCGGCGGCCGAAGGAGCTGCCGCCGCCGGCGCCTTCGCCCGCGTCGCCGTGGGTGCCGGCGCGGCGGTGTCCGGCCCCCGATAGCGCTCCATGGTCAGCTTCAACCCGACGGCGCCGGCCCCGACCACCAGCACGGCGGCCAGGACGAAACCCACGACGGCCGAGCGCCGGGACCGCCGGCGGGGCGGCGGCAGGATCGGCGGCACGACGGGTCTGCGGCCGCGGCTGCTGGTGCGCAGCAGCGCGTCGACCGCGGCCTCCGTGGGCTCGTCGGTGTAGTGATCGGCCGGCGGCCCGATCCGTTGTGGAGCGTCCGGCCAGTAGTCGGAGATCGACGGCAGTGTCGGTGGGGTCGTGACGGCGGGCCGCCGGTACATTGCGTCGGGGTCGGCCGGGGCGGGATTGTCCACTACGCGTTGCTCCCTCGGTGCAAGCACCGCCGACCGCGGATCCCTGCGGTCGTCGGCGCGTGGTGATTCCCTCGTGACTACGGATGGGAGTGCGCTTCGGATCGATCACTCTGGGTGTATGTCGGATTGCCACTTGCCAGCGGCCGCTTTTGCCCCGAATATTGCTGCTGCACCCGCCTTCTTTTGGCGTCGACGCAGCTTTCGTGCTCTCAGTGAACGGATCCGGATGTCGGAAGAGGATGGCCGGCCTGCCCACCAGCAGGCCGGTGAGTGGGTACCACCACCCCAGTACTTCGCACCAGCCCCGCGCGTCTCCGCGCGGGTCCCGATGGCAGTCGTCGCCAACCCGGTGGCGCACCGGGCCCACTCACCGGGCCGGCTGCGTACCGCCCTGGTCGGCGGCGCGGTGGTCACCGTGCTGGCCGCGGTGGGAATGGCGGTCACCTCCGGCGAGGAGGAGCGGCCGGGACCCCTGTTCGTGGCCCTGCCGTCCGTGCCGGCCGCGCCGGCGCGCCCGAGCGGGACGTCGGCGACCGAGGGCCCGGGCGGGTCCGTCCCGGTGCCGACCAGCAAGGTGCGCGAGACGCTGCCAGGCTCCGGCGTGACAGCCGGCACCGGCGGCACTACCGGCCGCGGCACCGCCAGCCGGCCGCCGGCGTCGGCGTCCGCCGCGCCGGCCGTCGCCCTGCCCGTGATCGGCGCCGTGATCGGCCTGGAACCGGTGGGCGAGCCCGGCCGCCGGCTGCGGCACCGCGACTTCGTCGCCCGGATCGACCGGATGGGAGCGGACACCCCGGAATGGGACCGGGCCGACTCACGATTCACGGTACGCGCGGGCCGTAGCGACGCGACCTGCCTGTCGTTCGAGTCGGCCAACTACGCCGGCTACTACCTACGCGCCCGCGGCTCCGAGTTGCGCCTGGAGCGGTCGAGCGGCTGGGGCAACGACCGGGAATTCGACACCGACGCGACCTTCTGCGCGGTCCCGACGACAACCGGCGGCTTCGTCCTGCGCAGCCGCAGCAACCCGAAGCTTTACGTGACGGAAAGTAATTCGAAGTTGTTACTGACCGAAGTGGCAGCGACAAAGGCGAAGGCCTTCGTCACACGCCCGCCGCTGTGAGCACCCGCGCGGGCTCACTACGGTGAGTCCGCGCGTTCGTTGCGGTGGGCTCGCGCGCGTTCCTTGCGGTGGGTTCGCGCGTTCGTCGCGGTGGACTCGCGCGCGTTCCTTGCGGTGGGCTCGCGTTCCTTGCGGTGGGCTCGCGTTCCTTGCGGTGGGCTCGCGTTCCTTGCGGTGGGCTCGCGCGCGTTCCTTGCGGTGGGCTCGCGTTCCTTGCGGTGGGCTCGCGCGCGTTCCTTGCGGTGAGTTCGGGCGTTCGTTGCGGTGGGCCCGCGTGTTCCTTGCGGTGAGTTCGCGCGTTCTGTCGTTGCGGTGGGCCCGCGCGTTTGTTGCGGTGAGCCCGCGCGTTCGTTGCGGTGAGCTCGCGCGTTCGTTTGCGGTGGGCCTGCGCGTTCCTTGCTGTGAGCCCGCGCGTTTGAATCTCGGACGGGCTCTGGGTGGGGCGCGACACCGCGAGCCGAAACCCTGCTCGGCTGACGACCTGCGGCAGGCCGCGGGGAGATCTTGCGGCGATGTGGTGCGGACCTCGCCGCCATGCCCCATCATCGGCCTCGGCGACTTCTCAGAACCACTCCCCGCCGGCTCCGCCCGTACCCGCTCCGGCGGCAGTCCAGCTGATGGACCCCGATCCCGCATACCAGGCACCGCCACCACATCCTGGGCCTTCTGTCCCACAATCTGGACTATAATCTCGCATAACATCCCATAACGCCGCCGCACTCCGCGACCTTGATACGCGCGGGTGCGGAGCAGGCCGCTGCGCACCAAGGTCCAAAACACCCGCGCGGAACCACACCCAACGCGCACCGAACAGGCCGTCCACGAACCGGGCAGGACACCCCGACCCCGCCCTGCGCGCCGCGCCACTCCGAACCGCGCCGCGCCACTCCGAACCGCGCCGCGCCACTCCGAACCGCGCCGCGCCACTCCGAACCGCGCCGCGCCACTCCGAACCGCGCCGCGCCACCCCGAACCGCGCCGCGCCACCCCGGCCCTGCGCTCTGCACTACTCCGAACCCGCCGTGCTACTCCGCCCTGCGTTCCGCGCTACTCCGAAGCCGCCCCCGCCCGTCTTGATGCCGATCTTGGTATGGGTGGGCGCCGGGGGCGAACCGCCGCGCGCCAAGGTCCAACGTCTGCGGTCGCCGCCGCACCGTCAGCTGCCCCAGCACTCTCGCACCCACCATCGGCCTGGCGCTGGGGGTAGGAGCCAGGCCGATGGTGGGTCTCGTAACCCCGCGCCTGGGTAGATGTCACTAGTGCGGTGACCACCAACCTTGGCCGGGTTGGGAACGGCGTATCCCCGGTGCTCAACGACGCCGGTCAACCCGGCCAACGTTGGTGGTCACCGCACTAGCCAGAGCGGCGGGCCGAGGCTCAGGTGAGCCGCGAGGATCGAGTCGGGCGCGCCTGCTCAGGCCGATTCGCGCCAGACGATCGGGGTTGGCAGCAGCACGTTGCCGGGTGGCGGCTCCTCGCCGCGGAGCTGTCGCAGTACCAGTTCCGCGGCGTTGCGGCCGATTTCGCGGGCCGGCTGGTGCACCGTCGACAGTGGTGGTTGGGTGCGCATTGCCCAGGTGCTGTCGTCGAATCCGACGACGCCGACGTCGGCCGGCGCGCTGCGGCCCGCGTCCCGCAGCACCTCCAGCGCCCCCGCGGCGACGGCGTCGGAGGCGGCGAAAACCCCGTCGATGCGGGGTTCGCGGGCCAGGAGCTCGCGCATGCCGTTGACGCCGGATGCGTAGTCGTAGAGGGGCACCTCCGCGACCAGGCGTGGGTCGAAGCGGTCGCCTAGCGCCGTGCGGAAGCCGGTGAGGCGGTCCGCGCCCGAGTCGCGGTCCAGTGCCGCCGCGATCATCGCGATGTGGCGGCGGCCGGTTGCTGCCAGCCGTTCGGTGATCGAGCGGGCCGAGCCCACGTTGTCTATGCCGACGTACGGGATGCTCTGGTGCAGGTCGGGTGGGTGGCCGACGAAGGCGGCGGGCAGCCGGAGCTCGGTGATGACCCGGGTGATCGGGTCGTGGGTCCGGGCCGAGACGATGATCGCGCCGTCGACGAAGCCGCCGCTGAGGTAGCGGGCGACCCGTTCGGTGTCGCGGGCCGAGTCGACCACCAGGTTGACCATCTGGTGGTCGGCGACCGAGAGCACCTCGTTGGCGCCGAGCATGATGGCGCCGATGTTGGGGTCGTCCAGCAGCAGCGAGTGTGGTTCCAGGGCCAGGAAGCCGACCGCCTGCGAGCGGCGCATCACCAGGTTGCGGGCGGCGGTGTTCGGCACGTAGCCGACCTCGGCGATCGCGGCCTCGATGGCGGCGCGGGCCTCGGCGGAGACATAGCCGCCGTTCAGGACGCGACTGACCGTGCCGCGCGAGATCCCGGACGCCGCGGCGACGTCGTGGACCGTGGCGCGTCTGGGCTTGCTCGGCGGGGCCACGTCAGCAGTGTAGATCCGGGCTCTTGACCTGGCGGGAGGGCCGTGTTTAGTGTGTGCACGTTCACACATTCGACATGGTTCCGTTCGCGCGGCGCAATGTGTGCACGTGCACACACGGTGCGGACGGTAAGGGGATCCGATGGCAGATCTACCGGGCATCAGCCTCGGTTGCGACTACAACTTCGAGCAGTGGTCGCCGAGCGTCTGGGCCGAGGACGTCGCGCTGATGCGCCAGGCCGGCGTGGATCTGGTGGCCGTCAACATCTTCGGCTGGTCGAGCATCGAGCCCCGCCCCGGCGAATACGACTTCGGCACCCTGGACAGCATCATCGGGCTGCTGCACGACAACGGCATCCGGGTGAACCTGGGCACCGGCACCTCGTCGCCGCCGCCCTGGCTCACCACGCTGCACCCGGAGATCCTGCCCGTGGTCGCCGACGGCACCACCCGGTCCCCGGGCGGGCGCCAGGCCTGGTGCCCCAGCTCGCCGGTCTTCCGCGAGCGCGCCCTGGCGCTGGTCGAGCAGGTGGCCATCCGGTACGGCCGGCACCCGGCGGTCGCGCTCTGGCACGTCTCCAACGAGCTGGGCTGCCACAACGCGCTCTGCTACGACGAGGCCAGCGCCGAGGCGTTCCGGGGCTGGCTGACCCGCCGTTACGGCAGCATCGACGCGCTCAACAAGGCCTGGGGCACCTCCTTCTGGAGCCAGCGCTACGAGAACTGGGCCGAGATCCTGCCGCCGCGGCTCGCGCTGTCGCTGCGCAACCCCGGGCAGCTGGTGGACTTCCAGCGGTTCAGCTCCGACGAGCTGCTCGACCACTACCGCGCCGAGGTCAAGGTGCTACGGGCGCACACCGCCGCGCCGGTCACCACCAACTTCATGGTCACCGCCCACATCCGCGCCCTGGACTACTGGAGCTGGGCGCCGGAGATGGACGTCATCGCCAACGACCACTATCTCGACCACCGGCTCGGCGATCCGGACGCGGAGCTGTCCTTCGCCGCCGACCTCACCCGCGGGCTGGCCGGCGGCCGGCCGTGGATGCTGATGGAGCAGGCCACCGGCGCGGTCAACTGGCAGCCGTACAACCTGGCCAAGGTGCCCGGGCAGATGCTGCGCAACTCGCTGACCCACGTGGCCCGCGGCGCCGACTCCGTCTGCTTCTTCCAGTGGCGGGCCTCCGCGCAGGGCGCGGAGAAGTTCCACTCGGCCCTGGTGCCGCATGCCGGCACCGACACGGTCGGCTGGCGCGAAGTGCTGGAACTGTCCTCGACACTGGCCGCGCTCGCGGAGGTGGCCGGCACGACGGTACGGGCCGACGTCGCCATCCTGTTCAGCTGGGAGTCGTGGTGGGCCACCGACACCGAGGCCCGCCCGTCGCAGGACGTGCGATACCTGGACCAGGTGCACGCGGCGTACCGGGCGGCCCGGCGGCTCGGGGTGACCGTCGACGTGGTGGCACCCGGCACCGACCTGAGCGGCTACCGCCTGGCGATCGTGCCCTGCCTGCACATGGTGTCGGACGAGGACGCGGCCCTGATCAACGACTACGTCGCCGGCGGCGGGCACGCGGTGGTGACCTTCTACAGCGGCATCGTCGACGTCGCCGACCGGGTCCGGCTCGGCGGCTACCCCGGCGCGTTCCGGGAGATGCTCGGCGTGGTCGCCGAGGAGTTCTTCCCGCTGGCGCCCGGTCAGCGGGTCACCCTGGCCGGGGGAGCGACGGCGACGCTCTGGACCGAGCAGCTGCGGGCCACGACCGCCGAGATCGTCGACAGCTACGCCGACGGACCCCTGCCGGGGGTGCCGGCCGTCACCCGAAACAGCTACGGCGAGGGCACTTCGTGGTACGTGGCAACCGCGCTGGATGACGATGACCTGCGGGATCTGCTGCGGGCCGCCACCAGGGCGGCCGGGGTCCGCGCCACCGGGCCGGAGAGCGACGGCTCGGTCGAGGTCGTCCGCCGCACCGGCGCCGACCGCAGCTACCTCTTCGTCATCAACCACGGCAGGCAGGACATCGAACACACCGTCACCGGACACGACCTGGTCACCGGCGAAGCCGTACCCGGCGTACTGAAGGTCGGTGCGGGTTGCGTACGCGTCGTCAGAGAGGAACCGGTCGAGTGACCGTGACCGCTATCAAGAAGGCCCGGACCGGGCAGACCCGGGCCGTGCTGATCTTCGTCTTGCCCTTCGGGGTGCTCTTCGCCCTCTTCTACCTGATCCCGATCGGGTACGCCGTGGTGCAGTCGCTCTACACCGTCGAGCGCACCGGCACCTTCGGCCCGGCCCGGGAGGTCTTCGGCGGCCTCGCGCAGTACGAGCGGGTGTTCAGCGACGGCCCGTTCTGGACCTCCGTCGGGCGGGTGCTGGCCTTCGGCGCCGTGCAGGTGCCGGTGATGCTGGGCCTGGCCCTGCTGCTGGCGCTGCTGCTCGACTCCGGCCTGGTCAAGGGGCGGCCGTTCTTCCGGCTCGCGTTCTTCGTGCCGTACGCGGTGCCGGGCGTGGTCGCCGCGATCATGTGGGGCTTCCTCTACTCGCCGAACCTGTCGCCGTTCACCGCGCTCACCAGCAACGTCGACTTCCTGAGCGCCGATCTCGTGCTCTGGGCCATGGCCAACGTCGTGACCTGGGTGTACGTCGGCTACAACATGCTGATCATCTATTCGTCGCTGCTGTCGATCCCCACCGAGATCTACGAGGCGGCCCGGCTGGACGGCGCGGGGCAGTTCCGGATCGCCTGGTCGGTGAAGATCCCGCTGGTCATGCCGGCGATCGTGCTGACCACCGTCTTCTCGATCATCGGTACGCTGCAACTGCTCGCCGAACCGCAGGTGTTCCGCAGCTTCAGCTCGGCGGTGTCGAGCACCTACACGCCGAACCTCACCGTCTATTCCACCTCGTCGGTGCCGAACTTCAACCTGGCGGCGGCGTTCTCGGTGGTGCTGGCCCTGGCCACGTTCGCGCTGTCCTTCACCTTCCTGAAGGTCACCCAGCGCCGGGGCGAGCGGTGAGCGCCCCGGGGATGAAGGTCCGGGAGAGCCTGCTCTCCCGCACCGCGGCGATGGTCATCATGGGCGTCTGCACCATCTACTTCCTGGTGCCGATCTGGTGGCTGTTCGTCGGCGCGTCCAAGAGCCGCGACCAGTTCTCCAGCACCAGCCCGCTGTGGTTCGCCGACTTCGACCTCGGCGCCAACATCAGCGAGTTGCTGGCCTACCGCGACGGCGTCTTCCTGCGCTGGATGGCCAACAGCCTGCTCTACACCGGCGGCGCCGCCCTGCTGGGCACGCTGCTGGCCGCGATGTGCGGCTACGCGCTGGCCAAGTACCGGTTCCCCGGCCGCGAGACGCTGTTCAACGTGGTGCTGGGCGGCGTGCTCGTGCCGGCCACCGCGCTCGCCCTGCCGCTCTTCCTGATCTTCAGCAAGGTCGAGGCGACCAACACTTTCTGGTCGGTGTTCCTGCCCAGCCTGGTCAACCCGTTCGGGGTCTACCTGGCCCGGATCTACGCCACCGCCAGCGTGCCCGAGGAACTGCTCGAGGCCGCCCGCCTCGACGGCTCCGGGGAGGTGCGCACCTTCTTCACCGTGTCGGTCCGGCTGATGTTCCCGGCGCTGGTGACGATCTTCCTCTTCCACTTCGTGGCCGTCTGGAACAACTTCCTACTGCCGCTGATCATGCTCGGCGACGAGCGGCTGTTCCCGGTCACGCTCGGCCTCTACTCCTGGAACACCCAGGTCAACCAGTTGCCCGAACTGCGCGGCCTGGTGATCGTCGGCGCGCTGCTGTCGATCACCCCGCTGGTGGTCGCCTTCCTCTTCCTGCAACGCTTCTGGCGCAGCGGTATCGGCGCCGGAGCAGTCAAGTAACGCCCTGTCACCCCGCCCAGCAAAGGAACCGTCATGCGCATAGTTCTCCGGTCGGTCAGCGTCCTGCTGACCTCCGCCCTGCTGCTCGCCGCCTGCTCCTCCGGCGACGACGACGCCACGACCAGCACCGCCGGGGCCTCGTCGTGCACGCCGTCGTCGGGCCAGGTGTCGCTCACCTACACCTCCTGGATCCCCGGCATCGAGGAGGTCGTCGCCGCCTGGAACGCCAAGAACCCGAACATCCAGGTGAAGGTGCAGACCGGCCCGAACGGCAACGGCGGCACGTACCAGAACTTCTTCAACCAGCTCAAGGCCGGCAACGCCCCGGACCTCGGCCACATCGAGTACGACGCGCTGCCCAGCTTCCGGGTCCAGGACGGCCTGGTCGACCTCGGCGGCTGTGACATCGTGGCCAAGGCCAAGGACCAGTTCGTCGACTGGACCTGGAACCAGGTCAGCTTCGGCGAGGACGGCCACGCGTACGGGGTGCCGCAGGACACCGGCCCGATGGCCTTGTTCTACCGTGCCGACCTGTTCGAGAAGGCGGGCATCGCCATCCCGACGACGTGGGACGAGTACGCCGCCGCGGCCGAGAAGGTCAAGGCCGCTGGTGGCTACATCACCAACTTCTCGCAGAGCGACATCAGCCAGTTCGCCGGGCTCTCCTGGCAGGCCGGCGGCCGCTGGTTCACCAACGACGGCAACCAGTGGAGCGTCACCCTCGACGACGCGAACACCAAGAAGGTCGCCGACTACTGGCAGAACCTGCTCACCAAGAAGCTCGTCTCGACCGTGCCGCCGTGGACCACCGAGTGGGACAACGCCTACAACACCGGCGCCGCCTGGACCTGGGTCTCCGCGGTCTGGGGCGCCAACTCCATCGCCACCGGCGCGCCGAAGACGGCCGGCAAGTGGAAGGTCGCCCCGATGCCGCAGTGGGCCGCGGGCGAGAAGGTCGCCGGCAACTGGGGCGGTTCCTCCACCGCGGTCTTCAAGGGTTCGAAGCACGTCTACGAGGCCGCTCAGTTCGCGCTCTGGCTCAACACCTCGGAGGAGGCGCTGACGCTGCTCAACGCGAAGGCCAACCTGTACCCGGCGACCAAGACCGGCGCGGCACTGCCGGCCCTGCAGAAGGGCCTCGCGTTCTACGGCGACCAGAAGATCTACGACGTCTTCGCCGAGGCCTCCGCGCAGGTCTCGCCGGACTTCACCTGGGGACCGACGATGACCGCGACCTACGCCAACGCCTCCGACGGCTTCAAGGCCGCCGTCTCCGGCAAGGGCAGCCTCAACGACGCCCTTACCGCGGCGCAGGCGTCGACGATCCAGACGCTCAAGTCGCAGGCCATCCCGGTCAAGGAGTGACCTGCTGATCCCTCGGCGGGCCGCGGGCACCAGCCTCGTGCTGGACGCCCGCGGCCCGGCCGACGTCAGTACCGGAAGTGGCTGACCAGCGACTGGAGGTGGTGGGCCATGCTGCTGAGCTCGACGACCGCCTGCCGGGACTGCCCGATGCCCTCGGTGCTGACCCGGGTGGCGTCGGCCAGCCCGGTGATGTTGGTGGCGATGTCGCCGGCGCCGTCGGCCGCGGCCGCCACGCTGCGGCTCATCTCCTCGGTGGTGGCGGTCTGTTCCTCCACCGCGCTGGCGATCGTGGCCTGGTAGTCGTTGATCTCCGCGATGACCGAGCTGATCTCGCCGATCGCGGTGACCGCGCCGGTGGTGTCGGTCTGGATCGCCTGGACCCGGCGGGCGATGTCGTCGGTGGCCCGGGCCGTCTCCTGGGCGAGGTCCTTGACCTCGGAGGCGACCACCGCGAAGCCCTTGCCCGACTCGCCCGCCCGGGCGGCCTCGATGGTGGCGTTGAGCGCCAGCAGGTTCGTCTGCTCGGCGATCGCCGTGATCACCTTGATCACGTTGCCGATCTCGGCCGAGGACTCGCCGAGCTTGCCGACCTGAGCCGTGGTGGCCTCCGCGACGGCGACCGCCTTGCCGGCGACCTCGGCCGCGAGGGTGGCGTTCTGCGCGATCTCGCGGATCGACAGGCCCATCTCCTGGGTGCCCTTGGCCACGCTGGACACGTTCTCGGAGACGCTGGCGGCGGCCTGGGACACCGAGTGCGCCTGGCCGGCGGACCGCTCCGCGGAGGTGGCCATTGTGCTCGAGGTCGCGGACATCTGCTCGGCGGCGGCGGCGACCGAGTTCGCGGAGCCGGCGACCGACGAGACCACCCGGCGCATGTTGCTCTGCGCCTGGTCGAGGGCGGCCGCCATCTGGGCGACCTCGTCCTTGCCGGTCACCGCCGCGCCGACGGTGAGGTCGCCGTCGGCCATCGCCTGCAGCGCGGTCCGGACCCGCAGCAGCGGCCTGGTGATCGACTGCACCACGACGTAGGCCAGCACGCACACGACCAGGGCGGCCAGGGCGACTACGACCCACAGGATGCGCTCGGCGCTGTCCCGGCTCGCCGCCGCGGCCCGCTCGGCGCGGTCGACGGTGTCGAGAAACAGCGCACGCTCATTGGCGAGTACCGCGCTGATCAGGTAGTTGTCGACGCCGATCTGCTCCCAGGAGAGCCGGGCGCCGGCCGGATCGACCCCCGCGCCGGCGACGAAGCGGGTCAACGTCGCGGTGTAGTCGGCGGCGACGGTCTTGATCCGTTCCACCGCGGCGGCGAGGCCACCCGGCAGGGACACCCCTTCGAGCTCGGCCAGCAGCGCGTTCGCGTTGTCGACCTGGGCCTTGAGCAGCGCGACCTGCGCCTGGGGATCGGCGCGGATGACCGCCTGCAGGCCGTTGCCCCGCAGCTCGCTGGCCGCCCGGTCGAGTTGCAGCACGAGCGCGCTCGCCGCGTTGAGACTGCGCAGGTCGGCGGCGGCCGACTCGGCGATCCGGTTGTTGACCACGGTCACCACCAGGCAGCTGGCCAGCGCGACCAGGCTGGCCGCGACCAGCACCGTGAGCTTCACCCGGACGGAGAGGTCGAGGAACCACCGCAGGGCGGGATGCGACGCCGTGCTGGTGCCGGCGGGGGCGCTGGTCATCGGTGGATCTCCTCGTGGTCGGCGGCCTGGACGGTCGGCGGCATCAGCCGGTGACCTCGGCGGCGGTGTAGTAGCCACTGTCGACAAGGACGCGCTGGTAGTTGGACTTGTCGACGTTGACCGGCTGTAGGAGGAAGGTCGGGACCACCTCGACGCCGTTGTTGTACTGCTTGGTGTCGTTGACCTCCGGGCTGCCGCCGGTCAGCAGCGAGTTGGTCATCTGCACCGCGACCTTCGCCAGTTCCCGGGTGTCCTTGTAGACCGTCTCGGACTGCTTCCCGGCGGCGATCAGCTTGACGGAGTCGAGTTCGGCGTCCTGGCCGGTGATCAGCGGCAACCGCTTCGCGGAGCCGTACCCCGCCGCCGTGAGCGCCTCGAGGATGCCGCGGCTGAGCCCGTCGTACGGCGAGAGCACAGCGTCGACCCGCGCCGAGGAGTACGTCCCGGCCAGCAGGCGGGCCATCCGCTTCTTGGCGACCGCGCCGTCCCAGCGCAGGGTGGCGACCTTCGCGAAGGACGTCTCCCCGCTGCGGACCTTCAGCCGGCCGGCGTTGATCTGCGGCTGGAGCACGCTCATCGCGCCGTTGAAGAAGAAGGTGGCGTTGTTGTCGTCCGCGGAGCCGGCGAACAACTCGAGGTTGAACGGGCCCTTGCCCTTCAGGCCGTTCACGATCGAGGTGGCCTGCAGCACGCCCACCTTGAAGTTGTCGAAGGTCGCGTAGTAGCTGATGTCGCCGCTGTCGCGGATCAGCCGGTCGTAGGCGATCACCGGAATCTTCGCGGCCGCGGCCCGGCCCAGCACGTCCTTGAGCGCGGTGCCGTCGATGGCGGCGACCACCAGCGCCTTGTCACCCCGCGCGACCATCGCCTCGATCTGGCTGATCTGGGCCTTGACGTCGTCGTCCGCGAACTGCACGTCCGGGCGGTAGCCCAGCAGGGTGAACTGCCGGGCCAGGTTCTCCCCGTCGGCGATCCACCGCTCGGACTTCGTCGTCGGCATCACGATGCCGACACCGCCGCGGTCGGGCGAGGCGATGCTGACGTCCGCGCCACTGCCGCAGCCGGCGACCGCCAGCACCACCGCGGCGACGACTACCGGCCATTTCATCGCACGCGACACAGACAACGCGTCCCCCCAGCGTCAACCGGCCGGGCGTCGACCCAGCACCTCGGTGATCGTCTCGGCGGCGAGCCGTACCCGTCGAGAACCAGGAGAAGCCTATGCCGCCGTACCCGTCTATAAGCTGATTTTCGCGGATACGCGGTGCGGTCCTGCCGTGGTGCCGGATCGCTACCATGGCCCATCGACACTGGTCATCGCGGGGATGGTGGAGTATGCGTAACCGCACGGAGGAAGACGATCCCCTGCTGGAGCCGGGCGCCGCGCTCGACCGGCTGGCGGCCTGGAAGGGCCGGATCGACCAGCTGGCCACCGACACCAGGGCGATGAGCGACCAGCTGGGCGAGCTGCGGGTCACCGCCGCCGACGAGACCCGGATGGTCGAGGTCACCATCGACGCCCAGGGCGCCCTGGTGGACATCCGGCTCGGCTGCCGGATCCGGCAGATCGAGCCCGAGCGGGTCGCCCAGGCGATCATGAGCACGGTCCGGGACGCCCAGCGCCGGCTCGCCGGCCGGGCCAAGGAGATCATCGCGGAGACCCTCGGCACCGAGTCGCCGGCGGCCCGGGCGATCGCGGCCCAGGTCGGCGACCGGCTGAGCGGCGCGGGCCCCGCCGGCGGCAGTGCAGAGACCGGCGTACGGGACGGATGAGCGCGATGACCGACGAGTTCACGGTCGACGCGGCCCAGCTGCGCCGGCACATCGCCAACCTCGAGGCGGTACGCGCCCGGTTCGATGCCGTGCGGTCCGCGAGCACCGCCATCGCCCGGGCCGACTCGGCGTACGGTCTGCTCTGCAGTTGGCTGCCGCCCATCCTGGAAGGGCGGCACCAGCGTCAGGACGGCCTGGTCGCCTACGTCGAGGAAAACCTCGCGCTCGCGGCCGACGCGCTCGCCGAGGTCGCCGGGGCGTACGAGGAGACCGACGCCGGCGCCGCCGACGCGGTCCGCAAGGCCGGCGGGCGGCCGGGACAATGACGGACAACTCCCTGATCGCCGGCGTGGTCTCGACCCGCCGGCCGTGGACCGGGGTGTCCCTGGCCGAGAACTTCCAAGGCCTGGTCGCGGCGATCGAGAGCGACGGATGGGTCGACGACCTGCTCGCCGGGGCGGCGTTCGGCACCGAGGTCGTCGCGACCGCGATCGACCCGTTCAGCGCGCTGCTGGCCAACGGGCTCGGCTGGGCGATGGAATACTTCGCGCCGCTCCAGCAGGTGCTCGACGAACTGGCCGGCATGCCCGACGTGATCGCGTCGCACGCCGCCACCTGGAGCAACATCGCCACCGAGCTCGCCGCCATGGCGGCCGACCTGGGCTCGCACCTCACCGGTGACCTGCCCGACTGGCAGGGCCGGGCGGCCGCGGCATACACGGCCATGATGGGCCACAACGTGGCCGCGGTCGGCGGGCTGAGCGCGGTCGCCGCGGCAATGGCGGCGGCCACCGAGGCCGCCGGCAACCTGGTGCAGTTCACCCGGGAGATCGTCCGCGACCTGATCGCCGACCTGGTGGCCCGGGTCATCGTGTGGTCGGTGGAGGCGATCTTCGTGGTCACCATCCCGGTGGTCGCCGCGCAGATCACCGCGGCGGTGGTCAAATGGGCCGGCCGGATCCTCAGCTACACGACGGCGCTGATCTCGAGCCTGACCAACCTCACCCGCCTGCTGAACGGATAGGCGGCGCAGGCGTGGCGCGAGGAGGAAGAGGCGGCGACGGCGACGACGGGCCACCGTCCGACGGCCGGCCGGGCCGGCCACCCGGCGGCGGGAACGAGAGTGTCGCCGCCGCTCAGGACACGGTGGCGGCCGAGGCACAGCAGGGCCGGCCGGCCGGTGGCGCCGGCCGCACCCGCTCCTCCGACGAACCGGCCACGCCGGCGTCCGCGCAGTCGTTCGTCGACAACATCACCGCCGACCCGAGGTCGGTGTCCGGGCGGTCCGCGCAGGACATCGCCGACCAGTTCACCGCCGCCGGCTACCCGGCGACGGTCGAGCAGAGCCGGAAGAAGGGCACCTCCGGCAATGCCGTGCAGGTACGCATCCAGAACCATCCCGAGATCACCAACATCCAGGTGCACCCGGGCGGCGGCCGGCACACGCCCGAGGGCTCGCCATACTGGAAGATCTCCACGAATACGGCCGGCAAGACCTGGGTCATCCCGGGAGACTTCCGGGGCGCTGAAGAGCTGGGCGGGAATGTCGTGCGCTATGACGAATAAGCTGATCAAGGTGGACCGGGTGCGCTCGGCGGCGGAAGCGGCCCGCCTCGAAGCGCTCGGCGCGGACCTGGTCGGGGTCGCGCTGACCGCGGATCCACGGTTCTACGACGACCGGACGGTGACCGTCGAGCAGGCCGCGGCGATCGGCGGGGCCCTGCAGCGGGCGACGCTCGTCACGGCGATGGAGCTCGGCGGGGATCCCGGCCGGGTCCTGCGCAGCGTGGCGGCCACCCGCGCGGGCATGGTGCAGCCGATCACCGGAGCGATCCCACCGGCCGACGTCCGGGCCGCGCTGAGCGACGCCGGCGTCGGCATCGTGTACGGCACCATCGAGATCGCACACGACGACGATCCCGACTGGATCTTCAGCGCCTACGCCGACGCGCCGGATCTGAACGCGGTCCTGTTCCACGCGGACGTCCTGCCCGAGTATCGCGAATCGTGGGCGTTCCTGCGTGACCGGGCGCCGGAGTACGAAGAGGAATTCCAGATCGCGGACCTGAACGAGCTGGGACGCCACCGCCCGCTCGTCGTCGGGCTGGATTTCACCCCGGACAATGTACGCGAGATCGTCGGCGCACTTCCCGGGGTCCGGGGCATCGCCCTCACCCTCGCGGAGAAGGGCCGGCGAGGTGACGCGAGATTCCACCGCTACGACGACGCCATCCGCGTGCTGGAGGAAACCGGTCACCTGACCGGTCCCAGCTGACTGAACGGCAACTGGCTGCTGCTGACCCGGCGCGCCGGACCGAGGGTCGGCGTTCCCGCGGTCCGTCACTTAGGGTATTTCATCGCTTACGCCACGTTACGCTCCTGCGAGATGGCCCGGCGGCTCAGCTCTCAGCGCGGGCCTCAGCCCAATGACCCGAAGCGGTTGGGAAGACCGTAGGAGGACCACGCATGTCACAGTCCCACCCCCATTGTCGAACCAGGCTGGTGCAGGTCGGCCTGGCGGTCGGTGCGCTCGGCGCCGCCCTGCTCGTGGCGCCGCCGGCCGCGTATGCCGCGGCCTACGTCGGGCCGTCGATCGTCACGCCCGGGCAGCAGGCGTCGATCTTCGACCCCGACGGGCCGTTCACCACGGCCACGGCCGCGTTGCAGTTCTCCACCACCGCGTGTCCCGCCAAGTTCGCCGCCGCGGACGGCACCGCGTCGTGGAATGCGACCCTCGGCACCAAGACCGCGTCGCGGATCGACTTCACGGTGCCGACCGGCCCCACGGCCGGGACGAACGGCACGGCCAAGGCGTACAACGTCTGCGTGTACGAGAACACCGTCGTGGGCACCAGCAACCTGCAGGGCGCCGGCGCGACCATCTACGTGGGCGGGCAGCTCATGCTGACGCCCATGCAGGGCCTCACCGGCGGCGGCAACCAGGTCACCGCCAGCGTCGGCGCGAGCACCCCGATCCTCACCGGGGTGACCACGGTGGGCGTGGTCTTCACCAGCGGAAGCTGCACCGCCACCTACGGCACGCCGAACTCGGCGAACGTCGCGGGCAATGTCGTGAAGCAGTCGAACACGTCGGTGAGCCTCACCGTGCCGCCCGGTGTCACGGTCTCGGGTGGCCCGGGCCCGACCAATTACAACCTCTGCCTGTACGACGGTGCGGGCTCGGGCGGCGCCCTGCTCTCGTTCGCGAACTACGCGGCGAATCTCGTCAGCCTGAACGTGAACACCGGCTCCTACCTGACCAGCGTCGGCCTCATCGCGAGTTCACCCAGCCCGTTCCTGTCGGGGGTCACCACGCCCGGCGTGCTGCTGATGCAGAACCAGGGCTGCCCGGGCGCCTACAGCACCGCGGCGTTCAACGGGACGACGCCGGTGGCCGTCACGGCGGCCGGGAGCGTGCGCAAGCTGACGAACTACCGGCTCGCTGTCACCGTTCCGCCGCTGCCGCTGGCGAATCCCGGCCAGCCGACGCCGTACCAGGTCTGCTTCTATGCCAATGCGACCGCGAACGGCTCGCTGCTGGCCACCGGCGCGTACACCGCCGCGGTGGTGGCGAATCCGACCGGGGTGACCCCCGCGGCCGGCCCTGCCACGGGCGGCAGCACCATCACCGTCAGCGGCACCGACTTCCCGATCGAACCGGGTCGCATCACCGCGACGCTCGGCGGTGTGGCGCTGGAGAACATCCAGCCGATCAATGACAAGGCGTTCACGGCCGATACGCCGGCGCACGCCGTCGAGAACAACGTGACCCTGGTGGTGAGCACCGCGGCGGGTACCAAGGCGCTGCAGGGTGCGTACTCCTTCCTGAACCCGGTCAAGGTCAGTCCCAACACCGCGCCGAACACGGCGCCGACCGTTGACGTCGCGGTGCGGGGCATGGGCTTCCTGTCGGTCAACTTCGGCGTCACCGGTAACGCCGGGCGGGTGTTCCTGGTCAACGGCGCCTACAACGGTGCCGACGCCGGCGGCGGTGTGCGGGCGAACGGGCCGGTCGCCGAGTGCGCCAACGTGCTGCCGATCGACGACAACGAACTGATCTGCACCCTGCAGCTCAACCGCCGGCTGAACGCCACCGGCACCGGGTTCTTCGACTCCGTCACCTACAGCAACCCGCTGGCGGCCGACGTCTCGACGACGGCGGGCAGCCGGATCATCTCCTCCGCCGCGAAGAGGTTCGGCGCCAACGACGTCGGGCAGCCGATCGTGGAGGCCACGAGCGCGAACATCCCGGCGAACAGCATCATCACCTCGGTGCTGAGCTCGGCGAAGGCGGTCATCTCGGCGCCCGCCAAGCAGACCACCAGCACGGCCATCACCGCGACCATCGGCGGCCTCGCGGTACGCACCTTCGCCAACGCGCTGACCACGAAGGCGCAGAGCCCCGTCGTCGGTCTCACGTCCGGCGCCTTCACCAGCGCCGACGTGGGCCGGGTGTTCAGCGGCACCGCGGGCATCCCGAACGGCACGACCATCGTGGCCGTCGCGCCCGGCGGTGCCAACGCGACGCTCTCGGCCGCGGCCACCGCGGATGCCACGGCCGGCGTGCCGAGCGCCTCCCTGTACGCGGCGGCGCCGGTGCCGATGGGCATGTACAACGTCACCGTCGTGAGCAACGGCGCACCCGATGCCGCCGACGCGGATCCGGGCTACTGGCAGTCGGCTGTCACGAGCGGTTCCGCGTTCACCGTGGCCCCGTTCTGACGTACGGTAGGCGATCTCGCACCATCCGGCGGCCCGGCGCTTCTGCACCGGGCCGCCGGTCTCAGCGCGCACGGCGCTCCCGATCGGCGTTCGGGAAATCGATGGTGTGGCATTTGTCCGCGCTGAAAACCCCGAGTGGCGATCATGGCAGGGGTGGAACGTCTCTTTCTTTGCTGTGACCGGGGGTCGTCGTGGAATCGGTGTCGGGCTTGATCAAGGACCGGACGGTGATGACCAAGATCTTGCTGGCGGTGCTGGTGGTCGCCGTGATCGGCGCCGGCGTGGCGTTGTTCGCGGTCGAGAAGATGTCGGCGGTGAACGACAGCACCGGGGTGGTGTACGACGGCGGCCTGCAGCTGCGGACGCTCGGGGAGATGCGCAACGCGTTCAACCGGACCCGGACCGACGCCCTCGAGCACTTCCTGGCCGCCGACAGCGCCGACCAGACGGCGAAGGAAGAGGCCGTGGACGTCGACGAGCAGACCCTGGCCACGGCGGAGAACACCTACAAGCAGTTCACCCTCGGCCCGATCCGGGTCGCCGCGCTGGCCGAGTTCGACCAGGCGTGGGAAGCGTATCTGAGCGTCTTGAAAGATCGGTTGCTGCCGTTGAGCCGCGCCGGCAAGCGGTCCGAGGTCGCCACGATCCGCAAGGCGGAGGTGGAGCCCCTGGTGGCCACGATGCGCGAGGCGATGAACACTCTCGCCGCGCAGACCGTGGTCAAGGCGGAGGAGACGAAGGCCGCCGCGCAGGACACCTACCACGCCGCCCGGACGATGATCGTGACGCTGATCATCCTGGGTGTCGTGCTCGGCGTGGCCGCCGCGATCGGCATCGCCCGGATGATCACCCGGCCGCTGGCCCGCTGCGTGACCGTCCTGCAGCGGGTCCGCGACGGCGATCTGACCGGGCGCACCGAATTGACCGGCCGCGACGAGGTCGCCCAGCTGGCCCAGGCGCTGGACGCCTCCACCACGGCGATCGCCGGCATGGTCCGCCGGGTCGGCGACAACGCCCAGCACGTCGCGGCGGCCTCGGAGGAGTTGTCCAGCGTTTCCGTCGAGATGTCCTCGACCGCCGAGGAGACGTCCGCGCAGGCCGGCAGCGTGGCCGGCGCGGCGGCGGAGGTCTCCCGCAACGTGCAGACCGTGGCCGCGGCCTCGGAGGAGATGGGCGCGTCGATCCGGGAGATCGCCGGCAACGCCAGCGAGGCGGCCAACGTCTCCGCCGGTGCCACCCGGACCGCCGCCAGCACCAACGAGATCGTCGCGCGGCTCGGCCAGTCGTCCACCGAGATCGGCAGCGTCGTGAAGCTGATCACCTCGATCGCCGAGCAGACCAACCTGCTCGCGCTCAACGCCACGATCGAGGCCGCCCGGGCCGGTGCCGCCGGCAAGGGCTTCGCCGTGGTCGCCACCGAGGTCAAGGACCTGGCCCAGGAGACCGCCAAGGCCACCGAGGACATCTCCCGGCGGATCGCCACCATCCAGGATGAGACCGGGCAGGCCGTCGCCGCGATCGCCGAGATCACCGCGGTCACCTCGCGGATCAACGACTACACCTCGACCATCGCCGCGGCCGTCGAGGAGCAGACCGCTACCACCAGCGAGATGTCCCGCAACATCGGTGGCGCCGCCGCCGGTGCCACCACCATCGCGGCCACCATCGACGGCGTCGCCCAGGCCGCGAACTCCACCGCCGCCGGCGCCACCCAGACCCAGGCGACCGCCCAGGACCTGGCCCGGATGGCCGTCGAGCTGCAGTCGACCGTCGCGGCCTACCGCGTCTGAGCCAGTGCGCGGTACGCCTGCCACGGGATGCCCGGCCGGTCCAGGCCCCGGCGGTCGAGGTAGCGACGGGTCGACGCCCGGCAGTTGCGCAGCGTCCGCAACGCGTCGCCGGGCCCCCGGCCGGCCGGCTCGATCAGCCGCTCGGGCGTCAGCAGCCAGCCCGCACCGGTGCGCGCCAGGCTGCCCCGGACCACGGCGTTGTGCAGGGCGGCGAGCTTCTCGTCGTGCCGGTGCACCAGCAGGCTCGCCGGGCCGGGCACGATCGGCGCGTCCGCGGGCGCGACCAGGTAACCACCCTCGGCGCCGGTGACCGTGGTCCGGAGCAGCACCGGTGCGCCGGCGGAGTCGCGGGCGGCGAGCACCGTGGTCGCGTACCCGGTCAGCGCGTCGGCGCCGAGCAGCGTGCCGGCGGCGACGCCGGGCCCGGGCGCCGGCAGCGGGGCCGTCGTGATTTCGCTGGGGGTGACCGTGATGAGCAGCCGCATGAAGTACCAGTCGGTGAACCAGCGGGCGGGCGCGCGCAGGTAGGCACGGCTGGACGGCTGCTGGTGGAACAGCCGCGCCCAGAGCCGGCCCAGGTCGCCGGCGGGGTCGGTGTGGATCTGTTCCGGGCAGGTCGCCGTGCCGCGGACCAGGACCTGCGCCGGGTCGGTCAGCCCGCTGCCGGTGGGGTCCGAGAAGAGCAGCGCCACCCGGGCGTCGCGGCGCACGTTGAGCGCCTTCTGCGGGAAGGCCACCGACGTCGTCACCAACAAGGTTCCGTCGTCGCGGCGCAGGACGGCGGTGGGCCAGGCGATCGGCGTGCCGTCGGCGGTCAGCGTGGCGAACTCGGCAGTGCGGTACGCGTCCAGCGTGTGCGCGAGCGGGTGGTCGATGAGCGACATGGCGGTGATCGTACGGATCATGATTTGGTGTCGTGTTGCTGGCCGGCCGTGCCGGCATATGCGGCATAAGGCCCGCAGGTCGCATTCTCCGGGTCGGCTTGGCCCCTTATGCGGATTGTCCCGGCCATATCCGTGCCATCCAGGGCCTAGCGGCAGCAGGTGTTCTTGCCGATGATGGGCTACGTGAGAGGCCGCCATCGACGACGTTCGCGATTTCGCGCAGGTACAGCCGTGCTGGCTACGCTCGCCGTGGTCGCGGTGGTGACCGGCGTGCGGCTCGGCGTGAGCCAGCTCGGCGGCGGGGAATGCGCCGGGCAGGTGCGGTTGTCCGTGGCGGCCGCGCCCGAGATCGCCGCCGCCGTGCAGCAGTCGGCCGCGGAGTGGATCGGCGGCTCGGCCACGGTCGACGGGGCCTGCGTGGCGGTCGACGTGCGCGCCGCCGATCCGGCCGACGTGGCCGCGGTGCTCGGCGCGGCGCAGAAGGTCTCGCTCGCCGGTGCCGGGGCGCCGCGCGCCGGCGTGACCGCGCCGGACGTCTGGATCCCCGACGCGGGCACCTGGCTGCAGCGCCTGCGCTCGGCCGCGCCGGAGTTCGCCTTCACCGAGGAGGGCTCCCTCGCGCTGAGCCCGGTGGTCATGGCGATGCCGGAACCGGTCGCCAAGGATCTCGGCTGGCCCCGCAAGAAGCTCAGCTACGCCGACCTGATCGCGCAGATCACCACCAGCACGAACTTCCGGGCCGGCACCGTCGATCCGGCCCGCGACGCCGTCGCGCTCTCCGGCCTGCTCGCGCTGGGCGCCACCGCGGCCACGCTGGACCAGAGCCGGCCGGGCACCACCAACGGCCTGCTGCGGGCGCTGGCGACCGACACCTCGGTGCTGCGCGACGACCTGATGGCCCAGCTGCCGCAGGGCAAGGACGACGGCTCGCTGGCCGCCGGGCTCGGGCTCGCCGCCATGTCGGAGAGCGACGTCGTCACGTACAACGCCACCCGGCCGCCGGTCGGCCTGGCCGCGCTCTACCTCGATCCCGCGGCGACCCCGCTGAACTTCCCGTTCGCGGTCATGCCCGAGCTCGGCCAGGCCCAGGCGGAGGCGGCCCACCAGCTCTACGCGGCGCTGAGCGCCGGGGCCGGTTTCCGCGCCCGGCTCGCCGCGGCGGGCGTCCGCGCGCCGGACGGCACCGCGGGCTTCGCCGCGCCCGCCGGAGCGCCCAAGCGCTTCGGGCCCGCCCCGGCCGCCGACAGCGGCGAGGCCGCCGCCGCGACGTCCGACGGCACGACCATCGACCGGGCGCTGGCCGGCTGGTCCGCGGTCGTGGCCCCGGCCCGGATCCTGGCCATCATCGACGCCTCGGCCAGCATGCGCACGCCGGTGCCGACCGCCCGCAACGCCACCCGGATGCAGCTGACCCTGGCGGCGGCCCGCGGCGGCCTGGGCCTGTTCAGCGACGACTGGCAGGTCGGGCTCTGGCTCTTCGCCGGGGCCGGCTCCGACAATCACCGCGAGCTGGTGTCGATCGGCCCGCTGACCGACAAGCGCGACGACGTGGCCGATGCGCTCGGCGGCATCCAGCCCGCCGGCGGCGACGCCGGGCTCTACCGCACGATCCTGGACGGCTACCGCGAGGTGCAGGACGGCTGGCAGGCCGGCCGGGTCAACTCCGTGCTGCTGATGACCGACGGGGTGGGGGCCGGGCAGCAGTCCGGCGACATCAAGCTCGACGATCTGCTCACCGAGCTCGACGCGGCCAAGAGCGCGGACAAGCCGGTCCAGGTGATCGTCGTCGGGGTCGGCGACGCGGTGGACCGGAGCCCGCTGGAGCGGATCACCCGGGAGACCGGCGGCGGCGTGTTCATCGCCGAGGACCCGGCCCAGATCGGCGCGGTCTTCCTGGAGGCGCTTTCGCTGCGGACGACCACCCCCCGATGAGCTCGGTCCCGGTCGTCGGCGGCTGAGGAGGCACCGCGCGGCGCGGTGGATCGGCCGCCGGTGCCGCGAGCCTCTGCGATACCGTTTGGCTGTCGGGCCGTCGCGTTGCCCGGGTCGGTGACGATCCACGCGGCAGCCGTCAGCTCAGGGAGTCACGATGTCCGAGTCGAGTGCCGGTTCCGACGCTACCGCCGGCGGGTCCGCCGAGCAGGAGCCCGAGGTCGAGGTCTTCGCCAACCGGGCCGAGCGCCGGGCGAAGGGCAAGAAGGGCTCCGGCGGCGGTGGCGAGGTCTTCAGCAAGGGCCAGCAGCCGGTCGGCCGCGGTTCGGTGCAGAGCCCGCGCCAGTACGGCACCCGCCGCAGCGGCTGATGCCACGCGAAGCCCCCGCCGGGGCGAGACCGGCGGGGGTCAGGCGACGGCGGCAACCGTGGCGTCGGCGCCGCCGCGCCAGAGCAGTCCGGCCTCGGTGAAGCCCGCCGTCCGCAGCGCCGCCAGGTGCCAGCCGGCCGGCGGTGTCCACTCCGCGCTGCCGTGCTCGGCCGGATAGATCTTCTCGCGCTCGGCGTGCCGCGGTGCCAGCCGCGGGTCGGCCGCGACGCGCGCCCACCAGTCGCGCCACGACAGCGCCGCCCCCGCCGCGTAGCGGGCCTCGCGGCGGGCGTCCGCCTTGCCGAGGAGCTTCTTCGTCAGCTCCGGCAGCCCCTCGTCGGGCATGTGGTCGGCGTTGGCGAAGACACCACCGCGCAGCACCTGGCGGATCTCGCCGTAGAGCACGGCGAGCCGCTCCGGCGCGAGCCAGTGCAGCGCCGTAGCGGTCAGCACGGCGTCGTAGTCGCGGTGCGGCAGCGCCTCCATCCAGGACGATCGGCCCAGATCCGCGGCGATGATCCCGGCTCGGCCGCCGAGTGACGCCTCGGCCAGGGCCAGCAGCACCGGGTCCTGGTCGACCAGGGTGACCTGCGCGCCCGGGAACCGGGCGAGGGCGCGCAGGGAGATCGAGCCGGTGCCGCCGGCCAGGTCGAGGATCCGCGGCCGGCGTTCGGGCGTGAGAGCTTCGACGGCGTCGAGCATGGTCGCGATCCGGTGTTCCCGGTCCGGCAGGTATGCCTCCTGCTGCCGGTCCCAGCTCTCTTGGAATGCTTCCGCCACCTCGGCGAGGTAATGAGTCATGCCCGTCACGCTACTTACAACTGGGCCCGGGGTCCAGACTTGTTGCCAAGAACATGCAATAGTGCCGAGGGTGGCAGCCGGGTCACGGCGACGCCGAGCAGGCAGAGCGCGCCGCCGGCGAACGCCAGCGGGGCGGGCACCTCGCCGAGCAGCAGCCAGGACAGCAGCACCGCGATGCCCGGGACCACATAGGACGACGAGCTCAGGCCGCCCGCGCTCATCCGCTTGAGCGCGTACGCCCAGGTCGCGAACGCGATCGCGGTCGGGAACACGCCCAGATAGACGACGCTCAGGGTGGCGCTGCCCGGCGCGGTGCGCAGTTCGGTGAGCAGTCCCGGCGCGAACGGCAGGCAGGCGACGGTGCCGGCCAGGCAGCCGAGCCAGGTCGCGGTGAACGGGTCCACGTCGCGCAGCGCCTGCTTCTGCAGCAGGACCCCGACGGCGTAGAGGGCCGCGGCGGCCAGGGCCAGCAGCACGCCGACCGCGTCGTGCCGGCCGGTGGAGGTGGCGATCGCGATCGTGACGACGCCGGAGAAGGCGATCACCAGGCCGGCGACGAGGCCGCGGGGAAAGCCCTCCTTCAGGTAGACCCCGGCCAGCACGGCGATCAGGATCGGGCCGACGTTGACCACCAGGGCGGTCGTGCCGGCGTCGAGGTGATGCTCGGCCGCGTTCAGCGCCACCGCGTAGATGCCGAACCACAGCACCCCGTACGCGATGACCAGCAGGAGCGGGCGACCGCGCGGGATCCGCCGGGGCCGCAGGGCCGCGACCAGGCTCAGCGCCACCGAGCCGGCGGCCAGCCGGCCCAGGGCCATCGGGCCCGGGCTGTAGTGATCGCCGACCGAGCGGATCACGATGAAGGCCGACGCCCAGAGGATCATCGTGACGGCGGTGGCGAGCAGGGGCAAGGTGGCGGAGCGGCTGCGGGTGGCGGTGGTCATGGGTCCAATCTCGGGCCGGCGCCGATTAAGCACAAGCAACGATTTCTACCGCATCGTTAAGTCCTGCTGTACGGTGAGGGTCATGCTGGATCTTCATCGACTGCGCGTCTTCCGGGCCGTGGTGGCCAGCGGCTCCGTCAACGCCGCGGCGGCGAACCTGGGCTACACCTCGTCGGCGGTGAGCCAGCACGTGACCGCTCTGCAGCGGGAGACCGGCCTGGTCCTGCTGGCCCGCAGCGGCCGGGGGATCGAGCCCACCTCGATCGGGCTCGCGCTGGCCGAACAGATCGACGGGGCGCTGAGCCGCCTCGGCGACGTCGAGGCCTTCGTGGCCGACCTGCGCAACGGGCGCACCGGCTCGCTGTCGATGGCGTATTTTCCGTCGGTCGGCGCGGCGTGGCTGCCCGCCGTGGCCCGGAGCCTGCTGCGCCAGTTCCCGGACATCCGGCTCGACCTGGAGCTGCGGGACGACTTCACCGCGGGTTCGGCCAAGCGCCCGGACATCCAGCTCGTGGTGGCGCCGCCGGACTTCGCCGGCACCCGCGACACCCGCGCCCACCACCTGCTGGACGACCCGTACGTGGTGGTCGTGCCGCCGGAGCACCCGCTGGCCGGCGCCGACGCCGTGGAGCTGGCGCGGCTCGCCGGCGAACGCTGGATCGACAACGACTTCGCCCGCGGCTGGTGCCGGGAGAACCTGATCGACGCCTGCCGGGCGGCCGGCTTCAGCCCGCCGTTCCGGATCGAGGCGCACGACTACCCGACGGCCCTGGCCTTCGTCGAGGCCGGGATCGGCATCACCGTGCTGCCACGGCTCGGCGCCGCGACCCTGCCGGGCGGCCTGGTCGCGGTGCCGGTCACCGCGCCGGCGGTGCGCCGCTCGATCTACGCCGTGGTCCAGACGTCGGTCGAGGAGACCCCGCCGGCGCAGTGCGTGCTGGAAGAGCTCCGCCGCTGCGCCCGCTCCGTGCCGGAGCGAGCGGTCACGGGGTGATCCGCCATTCCCGGCAGGTGTTGCCCAGCGCGAACCAGAGGCTGACCGCCGTGCCGTCGGCGGTGCCGCAGTTCACGTCGGGGACCGTGTAGTAGCCGCTCGAGGCCTTCCGGCCCGTAGCCGCCGTTGCCGTCGGCGGCGGAGGGCACAGTCCTCGAACTACAGTCGCTCATCGGCAGGACCGTGCATCCGCAGGTGTGCGCCAACCGCTTGTTGATGTAAACACAGAGTGACATTCTAATGGGCTGGCGAGCACTATCTGCGGCAGGTAAGGGCGCATCGCTGAGCAGATGAACTGCCGCGAGAAGTACGGTCATCGGCGTTGAACCGACGCGATAACTTGACGTCCTTGGGACCCTCTGAACGCTCAATATTGGCTGGCTGTGCGGCCCGGACTTGTGGTTCGCTGCCGGACGTGAAGGACGGAACCAGCGCCGAGGCGGTCTTCATCGGCGGGCTGACATACCAGGTAGATGCAGGCCGCCGCCTCATGCTCGATGTATTGAAGCCTGTGGCAGCTTCGGCACCCAGACCATTGGTGCTGTTCGTGCATGGCGGCGGCTGGCACGAGGGGGACCGCGGGGCGGGCATGCATCCGTGGCTCAACCCCCTGCTGGTCTCGCAAGGATTCGTCGCCGCCAGTCTGACGTACCGACTCAGTCATGAGGCGCATTGGCCAGCTCCGCTGCACGACGTGCGTGCGGCTTTACGCTGGCTGCGAGCACACGCGCACGAATTCGGAGCGGCCCCTGACCGGATCGGCGTTTGGGGCCACTCCGCGGGCGCCCATCTCGCCGCGATGGCCGCTTTGACCACGACCAGCCAAGAACGTCCCCGAGCGGTTGCGCTCAGCGCCTGCCCCGCTGATCTACGCGCTGAACGACTGGACAGCGGCAACGAGGTCGCGCGTCTTATGGGTCCCGAGGCCACACGCGAATCACTGATTGCGGCAAGCCCGATATGTCATGTGCACGCAGCGGCTCCACCGTTCCTGCTCGCGCATGGCACGGCAGACGAGATAGTCCGTTTCGACCAGAGCGTTGCGTTCCGTGACGCACTTCTTTCCGCAGGTACTGAGGTCTGCTGGAAGCCAATCGAGGGCGCGCCACACGAGTGGGCTGATCTCCCTGGCCCAAGCGACGGCCCCGAGACCGCATACACTTTCGGCGCCCTGGTCTTGCCATTCTTCTGCGAACATCTTTAATACGACCACACAACGCCCTCTCATCGGCAGAATATTGCGCTGGTCTCGCCCGTCGCCCCGGATGTTTGTTGACGGAGTGTAGCGGCGGGTAGGTGGGCCGGTGTTCACGATTGGTTGCCGCGTTGTCGTGGAGCTTGACCGCAGACGCCGCCCGGGGTCTGCGGCTACCGGCGTCGAGGTGAGGGTCACTCGTACAGGTGGCTTTCACGGGCGCTGTTCCGGTCGGCCTACCTGCGGGTATCTGCCGGTTTCGGCGCTTTCATGTGCCCGGATCGAGGTTACCGACGTGCCGACCCGAACTGCCAGCACCACGGTCGAGCCCGACGATGGCCTGTTCACCGTGTGGCTGGCCCAGGCACCGGGTCCGGTCGCGAGCCCGTGGCCGGCGCCCGCGTTGCCGTGAGGGTGGTGTGCGGTTCGCGTTCTACGGGCGGACCTCGACCGGCCGGTTCCAGGACCCGGAGTCCTCGCGGCAGTGGTGGCAGTTGGACAGTGCGATGTCGGTGGCCGGCGGCCACGGCCGGATCGCCGTCGAGTTCTTCGACGTCGGGCATTCCCGCCGGGTGCCCCGGCACCGGCGGAAGGGCTTCCTGGCTCGGTTCACTGGCTGCACATCACGGTGCTCTATCCGTTCCTGCCGCCCATATTTGCCAGCTGGGCCCGCCCGGGTGGTCTTTCCCACTCTTTGGTGGGTCCGTTCCGCCGTGCGAGACCCGAAGATCAGCAATACGGTCGAAAGGAATGCGGGATCTCACCGGCCAGCGAGGAGGATGACAGCGGTGTCGACGCTCGTGATCCTCATCCTCGGCGCGATCCAAGTCACCTTGCTGGTGGCTCTGGTGCTGCTGGGGATCATCGCCCGTCGGCAGTTTGAGTACGCCAACCTGCGATCGGATGGCGGATGGGGCGTGCCGATCACCGACGAGGTTGACGTGGTGGCGGCTGATGCCCAGGCGGCAGCCGCTGCGGCGGAACGAGCCCTGGAGGAGGCCGACCAGGCGCAGAATCGGGCAGTGCACGCCGCCGCGGCACGCGACATGGCGGAGCGACGCTACCGGTTGGCGCTTAAGCAGGCTGACGCGGCCGGTGAACCGTATCGGCTTGTCCAGCGGGCGGCGTTGAACGCGTACCGGAGCAGGCAGCTGTCGGTGGAAGAGCTGAACCGGATCTGGCAGCACGCGCAGGTGATGGTCG
>Ga0307515_10004402_pt1 | contig 29168 bp, 20 predicted proteins | sample 17_EM_MG_FD_194513 | JGI IMG/M metagenome (GOLD analysis project Ga0307515, IMG submission 194513) | Populus trichocarpa ectomycorrhiza microbial communities from riparian zone in the Pacific Northwest, United States - 17_EM | ecosystem: Host-associated > Plants > Roots > Unclassified | place... | reverse complement strand
AATGATCCCCTAGATTGATTCAATCTAACAAATCTTTTGCCATTAAAGGCATTTAAATAATTCTACAGTGTTATTAACGTGGAAAAAAACCAAGCCACCTCAGTCAAAATCAATAATAACTCGTGGACCCACATTAATAATAATTAAAAAAATATTAACTTGTGGACCCGTAAAAAGAACTCAACTACCCCTCGTAAAAAGCCTTGTGTTTTTACTTTTTAGCTAGAAAGGTAAACTTGTTTACCTATTATATTATTTTAATGAATAGTAATTTATTTCCTATGGTAAGAGAATTTAACCCCACCTTCAGTTTCCGTTAATTAATGAGTGACATTAGATTGGCATCTCTGTGTACTAAACAAACTAAACATGACAAATTTGGTGCACGTGCATCAACTGTCCATGGTCTTTACATCATCAAGAAAATGCATGGCATCCAAAGATTATTTAAATTTTGGAGATATTAAGAATTATGCATCTTCTTTACGATATTTATGCACCAAATTTGCTCTCATGAGCAATTAGACAAGTAATTACTTTAAAGGGCTGCGCGAGGAAGTCGATTGGATCAAATTTTTTTTTTAATATAGTAAAAGATATTTAGATTATATAGAATTATTTAATATTTTTATTAAATTTGATCTTACGAGTCAACCTTAAAACTTTCTAACCCAATTCCTTGTATAACTCTGACGATAAAATTGAGGGAAAAAAAAAAATTTTTAAAAAAAGAAAGAAATAAAAAAACATGGGGTTAAATTGAAAAAACAAGAAGTGATTCACTGTTCATATTTTTTTGAAGAAATTTCAAAGTTACATAACATTATTTTGAGTACAGTCTTAGCTCAAGTCAAGCTAAATGAGGACGATAACATGAGAAATGAGATAAATATATAACAGAGTTAAAGTGTCAGCGTGGAGAAAACGAGTGAAAAATAAACCACCAGCTTGTTTTTATTTCTTCAAGCTTTCTTTCCTTCTCATCTTGCCTCCAAATATGGTGCTGGATAATCTTTCTTCAGATCCTTGCAGGTGAATCACTTGATCATTCGATGAAGATTGGAAGAACCAAATTTCCCTCTTTTTGAAAAAAAAAAGGTAGAAAATTAGTCGATATAGTGAAATTCACAATAAGGTTGTTGATGCAATTTTAAAATTAAAAAATATATATAGATGATAAACTTAAATAGTTAAAAAAAGAAACTGAAAGGCGGAGGTCGCCATGGCTCCTCCTAACACCTGAAACAAGACAATCTTTTTCTAATCATCTAGTAAGTGACACATTGGTAAGAGCTTGAGATTAATAGTTTACTTTTCCTGTGGTCTCAGGTTCGAGTCATGTGGTTGCTAATATGATGATCACTGGAGACTTACATGATCGTTAACTTTAGGGCTCGTGGGATTAGTCAAGGTGCGCCCAAACTGACTCGAACACCCACGTTAATAAATAAAAAAATAAAACATTTTCCTTTCTTATATGGTTTACAAAATAAATAAAAAGAAAAAAGTTACGTGGTCATAGTTAAAAAGAAAGGAGACATCTATACTTGTATTAAAATTAAATCAGGATAGAAGTTAGAGAAAAGGGGATGGCAGAGGGGAGTTTTTTCCTATACTATCACAGTAAAAAATAAAAATCAAAATAAAAATTCTTATATTAATTTCCAAATTAACATAATAATTGATACGTGCATATAAAATATGAACAACTAGATGTGTTGCTGTCTTCAGACCACACTTATCACCTACCACTAGTTTTGAAGTTGGTTTTCTATAGTGTTTATAGATTCATCCCATCAATATATTTCTCATGGTACTGATTGTTTCATTGTCAGAGTTTTGGTGTTTTTATGAGGCATTTTTCTTTCTTTCTTTTCCTCTCCTCTCTTGTTTTTATTAGATTATTTTTGTTTTTTTAATGCAATTGGATATTTATAAAAATTGCACGTTAGAATTTTGTATAGGTTAATTATTTGAGAAAGAAATGGAAAAATGGAAATTTGTTAGCTGACCCGTGTAGCATGGGTAAACACACTTGGTTGCATGTATTTTATATGCAAGTATCAATTCCTGTGTTAATTTAGAATATATATATATTTTTGGCTATGTTAGTTTGAGAATTTTTATTTTTTTTACTGTGCTAGTCAAGGAAAAAGCGGGGTGACCACCTGCCAAATGCATATAAGAAGCCGCCAATGCTAAACCATTTTCATTCCATTTTATCTATCTTCCTTCTTCATCAATCATTCATTTTGTTACTAGCTACACTTTCCATAATCCAAACCCTGTTTCTGTTTTCAACCCTTTTTTTTCAGCTTCCTTCTTCAGTGAAAGGATACCTTCCTGCTTACTGAACAAGGCCCTGAACTCTAATCATTGCCAAACATTCTCTTCTTCTTTCTCTAGGTGGTTTAAGTTCACGGAAACTATAACAAAGGTCTTTTACCCTTCTTCTAATATTTCTTTCTGTAACAGTGCTTCTTATCTTTAGTTATTGTTTGTTGGCTACCTTGTTCTGCTTCTTCTGTTGATCTCGTTTTTGTGAAAAATGGAAACTTTATAGGGTACAGTTGAAGATGAACAAAGGAGGGGGGATGAAGAAAATGAAGTACGTGTTGGTTACTGGAGGAGTAGTGAGTGGACTTGGGAAAGGAGTGACAGCAAGTAGTATTGGTGTTCTTCTTAAGGCCTGTGGACTTCGTGTTACTTCTATCAAGATTGGTCTGCTCTGCTCTTCTGCACCTTCCTTCCTTTCTATTTCATTTTCTTTCCAAGTTTACTGTTACTCCTTAAGAGAAAATACAGCTACAACCTCTTGTGCTTCTCCTCTCCAACCAAATCTCATGTTCGCTGCATAGAAATCCTACTCTCTTTTTTTCCTTCCTTTTTACCCATTGACTTCTGAAAATAAATCATTGACAAGTGTCTCCTCCTCCTCTGGACTTGTAATCAGGACTTCTACTTTTTGGAGGTTATAAAGTTAAAATATTTGGTAAAAAGACAAGTTTCCGTTTAATTTTCATTTCTTTGATTTCTGGAAATGGGCCTATATCGAGATTGGTTAAAATTCCATTGACAGTTTTCTTGTTCTTAAGTTTTGTTGCTTTGCACTTTTCTATGATCTTTTGATGTGGTCTTCTTGATTTCTTTTCCATTATTCATTAAAATAATCATAATGTCTCAATTAGGATAAGAAGGTGTCGCTGTTTTCTCTACTTCTTTAGGATACTTCAGATTGTTGTTCATGCTAATAATTTCTTGAATCTTTTTCCTTGTCAATTCAGATCCATACTTAAACACTGATGCCGGAACAATGTCACCCTTTGAGCATGGAGAAGTGTATGTCCTAGATGATGGTGGAGAGGTAGATAAGTTTCCTTCATATATTTTTCTATGTTCTCAAGAAGATTTTCTTGAGGGGGTTCTTTGAGAAAGCAAAATAGCAGCTTATGCATGCAGATAAATTTCTTGGACTCCACATCCTTGAGAGGAATTCCCTGTGATTCAAAAGATCGGCCTCCATATGCCTTCGGAATTGGAGTCCATAGCAGTAAAATATATGGAATCTGTTTAAAATTACTCTTGGATGATTCTCATGCCCTTCTCTCTGTTTCTGGTTACCAAATACGATCATGCTAGATCATACCCATTAAACCTGTGGACTAATACATTTCTTACTCTTTATGAGTGAAAACAGAAAAATACGAAATCAGACTGTTTACTTTTATGAAAGATAGGAAATTGATCTAGACCAAAAGAAATGACTTGCTTATCTTGCTGTAAAGGTGGACCTGGACCTTGGAAATTATGAGAGGTTTCTAGATATCAAGTTGACACGCGATAATAATATCACTACCGGAAAGATTTACCAGGCAAGTGGTTTAAACTTCATGTTTCTATGTGTGTTACACATTTTTTAGCTGGAAAAAACAAAGATCATTAGAAGTAGCTGACACCTTGTTACTGAAGCTAGTTATCCCTTTTTCCTGTTGAATTGCAGGCTGTTATTGACAAAGAAAGAAGGGGAGATTATCTGGGAAAAACTGTGCAGGTTTGTCTCTAGCTGAATTTATCTGTTACAATGTCCTGTAGCTTACCATAAACTTTCCATGTATAGTTCATCTTCTTTATGTATTTTTGCAAACTGCAGGTTGTCCCTCACATCACAGATGCCATTCAAGAGTGGATTGAACGCGTGGCATTGATACCAGTTGACGGACAGCCTGGTCCCGCTGACGTTTGTGTCATTGAATTGGGTGGAACTATAGGTAATTAACAATATCTTTCTTGATGAATGGGTCATGAGCTGTTCTCCATTTTTTTCTGTGTCACTAGAAACTTTCCTGTGTGCAGGAGATATTGAGTCCATGCCATTTACTGAGGCTCTAGGACAGTTTTCATACCGAGTGGGTAAGACCACTACCTACGAAACTTTACATGATGCAGTTTAAGACTCTTCTTGCCTTTGCATCTTCTAACCAGTCGACTTCTTCTAATTGATGCTCGTTTCACAGGCGCTGGCAACTTCTGCTTGATTCATGTCAGCCTTGTGCCTGTTATAAGTGCTGTTGGTGAACAGGTAAGCTGCTTAGAATATTGTCTCTGTATATATTGAGTGGATATAAGATGATTGTCTGTGGATCTTTTTAGTCCATATGAACAAATTATAAAAGACAGTGTATTTACTCTTTTCAGAAAACAAAACCAACTCAGCACAGTGTTCGGGGGCTGAGAAGCTTAGGTTTGACACCAAATATCTTAGCTTGTCGCAGCACATCGGTAAATCTCTCGGTCTTTCACACACTAACACATGCGAGCTTGTAGTGATTGTGAGTTCTGCGAACTTCAGATTATGGACTTGAATCTCTTTTACAGGCACTTGAAGAGAACGTAAAGCAGAAACTCTCTCAATTTTGCCATGTCCCAGTAAGTTGATTACAAGGATAAACCTTTCCATGCATGTTACTAGACTATTTTCTTGTCTACTTTGCAAGATTATTGAGACCCCGAGTTTTCCAGGCAGAAAATATCATCACTCTCTATGATGTTCCCAACATCTGGCACCTTCCTTCGCTTTTAAGAGTGAGTACACTTGTAGTCCTTTTGACATTCATTCCATTGCTTAGCTTCTAATTCTTAAACTATGGTGTGTTTCTTCTCAATTAGGATCAGAAGGCTCACGAAGGAATTTTGGGAGCGCTGAACCTTCCTGGGTTTGTCAAGTGATCCCACTTATCATTGTTTCCCCCCTCTATAATGCATTGCGTGATATCTTCCATTTGCTGATATCCTTAAATTATTGTCTTGTAATTTACAGCGTTGCCAGGGAGCCTAATTTAAAGGAATGGACCTCTAGGGCTGAATTCTGCGACATGTTACTTGAACCAGTGGGTCTTAGCAAATTTCAATTCACATATTTAGCAATTTCTACCTGAGCTTTATGTACTAAGTTGTGAATTGCAGGTTCGAATTGCCGTTGTTGGGAAGTATACAGGGCTTTCAGATTCCTACCTTTCTTTGCTAAAGGTTCGCTTATATCTATCATTTCCTTTTTAAAGCTTAGAATTACCGTCTCTGTGGGAAGTTTCTCGTGGTCATGCGATGAAGTCTTTTGTGTTTATCCCTGAGGTTGCTGCTGCTCTGCCTTACTTTGAATAATAGATGTCAGACTTTGAACCAGACAGCCTGTATCTAACCACTCAACTACCCTTCGTAAAACACTGAATTTGTTATAGACGCATTGCATGTCTTTGGATTTCTGCTGTCCTCCTCCTGCTGTTATTTGGTGAATTAGTTTTACAATATTTCTTTCTTCATGCACGCAAACTTCAGTTGAAGTGCGTCAAAGGGAGTCCTAGAAATGTGAGACATATTCTGCAACAATGTTAGCTCTATCTGTCATGAAGCTTTTCGTCATTCATAATTTCACAATCGTCAAAACTTGTAATTGTTGATTTGTGCCACTTGAAATGTTATGCGAATGAAACATGCATTTATACCCATAATAAAGATAATATTATGGTGTTTTCCTAGTGATAAAAGTTATTTTACTGCTGGCAGGCTCTTTTGCATGCATCTGTTTCTCTCCGCAAGAAACTTGTTGTGGATTGGGTTCCAGCTAGCGATATTGAGGATGAAACTGCAAGAGAGGTTAGTAATTCGGAGTACTGATATCGTATAGACTAATCTTTATGCCTTGTTTCACTTCTTGACTTGAATGCTCCTCGTGCAGAATCCTGATGCATATAAGGCTGCATGGAAGTTGTTAAAGGTTTGTATTGCTAATGGTCAGACGCTTGAAGCTAATTTTCATTTTTAATACTAGAAACATATAAGCCCTCAAAGTTCTGCTTACTTTCTTTCGTAGCCGTCTGACTAGCCTATGTCTGCAGGGTGCAGATGGTGTTCTTGTCCCAGGAGGGTTTGGTGACAGAGGTGTGGAAGGGAAAATTCTTGCAGCCAAGTATGCGCGAGAGAACAGAATTCCATTCCTTGGAATCTGTCTGGGAATGCAAATCGCAGTCATTGAGTTTGCACGATCTATCCTTGGCCTGCACGATGCTAACAGCACGGAATTTGATCCTGACACCAAGAGTCCCTGCGTTGTATTCATGCCCGAGGTTTTATATTGTCCCCTCAATTTTGAACTACATAGCCAACTGGTCGTCGGCGTTTTCCAGTTTAGTCTGACATTTTTCCTCATCAACAGGGCTCAAAAACCCACCTGGGAGGCACCATGCGTCTTGGGTCAAGGAGGACATATTTCCAAGTCATGGACTCCAAATCAGCGAAATTGTAAGTAAATGAGTGGCTTGAAAACAGATATTGATATGGCGGTGCCTATATTCATGTAAATGATAAATTTTGATGATGTAGAAGTCTGTTTTTCATATTACCAGACTGAATTTTGCGAGAAGAAACTTGTGCTTACAACATAGTTAGTTATCATAAACCAACCTGCAATATGTATGCAACAAGTAGATCAATACTGTTTACTTGTGAATATCCGAGATTGGCTAAACCTTGAATTCTGGATTCTGTCAGGTACGGCAATAGAGGTTTTGTTGATGAGAGACATCGTCATAGATACGAGGTATGGGGCGTCAAGAACTCAAGATGCATATCTTTTCCATGTAAGTAGATAGTTACTCGAGAAATGATAAAAAAGTCTTATTTGTGCAGGTGAATCCTGATATGGTATCATCCCTGGAAGATGCTGGGCTCTCATTCACCGGCAAGGATGAAACTGGCCAACGCATGGAGGTATGCGGTTCTGGACTTGCATTCTGTTCTCCATTTTTCAAATTGCTTTAGGATCAATAGTTCCCTACAGTTATTCTAAGTTAAATTTGGCTCATTGACAGATAGTTGAGCTGCCTAATCATCCTTACTATATTGGTACTCAATTCCACCCTGAATTCAAGTCAAGACCAGGGAAACCTTCTGCACTATTCTTAGGTTCATCTCTTACTCTTCTCCATATTGCAAGTCTAATATTTTTTTTCTCATCTTGAACCAAAAACTACTCTCTCTTTTTTTTAATGTCTTGACATTGACATTTGATAATCAACCTTTCGAATTGAAGGCCTGATAGCAGCAGCATGTGGCCAGCTAGATCCTCTCCTACACACTCACAAGTTTCCCAATGGAATGGCCAAAAAAATAAGCCTCTACCAGAATGGAAATGCAACCAAGTTTGCAAAAATACCGGCAGACGGTATATACAGCAATTGCAATGGTGTGCATGCCTAAACACCGGTCCTGCCCTTTATTAGAGGATCTAATTTTTTTCTGGAGTGATACTTGTTCCCATGATGCTCTAGTAGTATCTTAGGATTTGCTTTGTACAGTAAGTTGAGTATTTGTTAGGAGTTAGCTTTGAGAGGAATGGCAGATAAAACAGAGCTTGATCCTGGTCTTTTAAACAGGAAAGCCTGTTGTAATTTACAGTTGTACCATACTTTATAAGCCTTCTGGTTAAGATGGTGTTTTAACTGCAATGAATATCTCTCTAGTTTGCCTAGATTGCTGCTGAAAACACACTATTGTCGGTAGAAGCATCCCGGCTTTGTTGCGTTCTCTATAATTCAGGTCTCCGCTAGACTAAGTTTAAACAGCCTCCTGGAAATGCAATGTGTTGCCACTTTCCAGTGAAGGAGAGATCCCAGGATGCTGGTTTTAACCTTGTGCAGACTGAATAGGCTCTGGAAAATTCATAAAGGTGCCCTGTTCCAGACTGGTTATCCCTCCTTCCTTCAAAACCAGTCAGCAAATAGAGCACGGGTTAAGCTTAGGGTTTTAATCTGAGAGAAGCATGTAGACCAGGATGCATGGACAATGGAAGGAGTAAATGGACACCGTCCCTACTCTCTTTCCAAGGATGGACAAGTTCGGCAATGTTTTGATCGTGTATAAACGGTGGGAAATATCCTGAAACCAAAATGGACTCCAATGGTAATGTTCTTTTGAGAATTATGAATACGCACATACTAGAATATTTCAGTTACACATGCTATAGCAATCAACACAGACGAACAGTAGGAGAAAAAAACTAATGACAAACCTTTAAGTACATTAGGGCAGGGAGATACAGATACAAAGAAGAATATTTGAAGGTAAATCAAACTGATACGCTGAAAGAATTGTTCTGCAAAAAGAAATCATAAAATAAGATATGCCCTTCTATTGAATATCCATGGATTGCTAAGAAGTTTTCTCCCCTGTGGATAAGGACTTCTTATTCAAAGAAAACATAAAGTTGAAAACGGAAAGAGCTTAGTACCATCACTGAAACTGCGATACACAATGGCAACAAAGAACAACCATTTCGGAAATCTATTGGCAACTAGTGTTTGATATAAAAGATAATGGGCACAATATCTCCTCAAGAAACCATCCAGAGATGCTCCACAATATGAAACACGATGACACTACATCTCCTGACTGTAAGAGAATAGTTGATTGAAGAGAAGTACAAGATGAAAGGAAGGAAAAAATGCAAAAAATTGTGTTAAAAATATCATGGTACACTCGTGGTTAGCTTAAGATCTTTCATTTGAATGGCTGATTGAGAGGTATTCAAATCTGACTGTATAGTTTCTCAACAAACTGGTTTGGCTGCAATATAACCCTGCTAAGAAGAATATCTCCATCATGGAAGAGGGCTGCAAGGCCTCCATTTGCTAACAGCTGCACTCAAATGGTCTGGGACCATAGCAGACCATGAGGTCAAATCAGGCAAGGGTCCCGTCAATGCAAGATAATTTGCACCTTCACTCTCTGGAACTCTCTTCCAGCTTAGCTGAGCAATCAAATTTCAATCAAACTGTAAGCTTATTGTTGTCTTTAAGAACACTAACTTGGCAAATGCCAGTTCATATATAAACTTTGGGGCTGTTAGGCAAGCATTTAAGCACACCTAATAATTGATTCCACATCTTGTTTAATTACTGAACAAGGAATCTTAATGACGTATCCTTCAGCAATTTATGTGGGAAATTCAGCTTGAAAGCAGTTTCTTGCAGTCCAATTTTCAAGTCTAAATTAAATAATGCTCTTTAACTGTTTCAAAGGCAAAACAATGACATCACACATAGTTCAAACAGCCTGGTTTTTGCAATGTTTGGACTTTGGAGTACAGATGAGTACTTTTTTTTTAATGTTCAAAGCATAGAAAAATACAGCTCTCCACTAGTAGAAGCTTGAATCTGGAAAACCAAAAAATAGTTCAAACAGGTTTCAATATGTTGACCGGTTTTCAACCATTTAAAAAAATCAGGCATGTGTAGGAGGGTTTAATTTTACTGAAGGATAAATTATATACACAACCTTGAGATATATGTAACTACACTCACTACTGGTTTTGTTTTTGAAGTCCCAACCATTTATACTCCCTACATTTCAATGTAGGAAAGCAACCCTCACTCCCATAACCACCACCAAAACAAAATGCAAAACAAAATGAAGAATTCCTGGTTGTCTTCAGTTAAAATATGATGAATCAGAAAAAATGTAATTGTATCAAATGTTAGTAAAGTAAATGCCATACTTGTCCAGGAAATGCTTCACACAAAACCTTGATGGTTGGATTTTCAACCCAAGCATTATCAACTGATTTAGTACTGATTCTTTCATTTATAGCATCTGATTCTTCAATGCCTCCACAGTTCACCATAAGGCGACCATTAGGTATCAATCTACCCTTCAGTTCCAACCAAGTTGCTACCTGTCAAACACAATTACCGAGTTTAGATATGTAAAACTGTTATACATAAGCACTAACAAAGGAGAAAAAAATAATGGCAAGATCAAGGGATATATAGATTTATGTTTCTAAAGAAAACTCACATATGAATTATAGAATCCATAGTACCATACCCTAACTTAAGGAGGGTTACACTCTCTAACTTGCACTCAGTGATAACATGTAAATGCATATTAATAGACTAGAGATCTTTGCTTGTGAAAAAGCCAATATTTGTAACCACCAGACCATGAAGCCCTGGAATTATGCTTTTGGAAGTTCTTTCACGTTATGGCAGAAACACTTCAAGCTGAGGTTAGCATCCTTTTCAGATATGGAAACTTATAACAATTTAACCTTCATATTTCTAGATGGATAAGAGATGCACAAACAAAACACAATGGACCAACAGAACATGGGTGCTCTCTGCTACCTCATGGCCAGCGCTTCCAACTTTCAGTCAAACATACATCTACCATCCACCAGTGCAAAAAGTTCTGGCCACTGCCCTTTAATTTTTCTAGCAGTCCCCTAAATGGTTCTCAAATAAAGTTGTTTTTTAAAATTCTTGGGCATGATTCCTGTTCTGGAGTGATTATAAAGGACTCCTGTGGTACTACTTGTCCTTAAGAAGTTAAACATGCAATTGGAGAAAAATTCAATGATCTTTTGATTCTTGCTTAAAGCAAGCAACAAATTTTATGCCCTGGAAAGGAGGAAGCAAGTGCTAGCAATTAACATATGGTCAAGCCTGTGATTGATACTGAAAAAACTTAGACATTAACTAGTTGACGTCCGCCGTACAAATCCTATTAAAAACTCACACTCCATGGGCTTCCTATTGTCTCTTGCAGTGTCATAAACTCATACCATAAACATGCATATGTTCTTCAAAGATATGGGGGGGGGGGGAATTTATTCTAGCTTCCTTCGTTTATATGTATATAAAAAATCCTGCTTACAAGTGTTTTTATAGCTTCTTACAACTAACCAAATTTAAGGCTGTAGAGACTAGAGTGCTTCACATTAAATTATCATAAATTGTTGTGCTTATATGAGACAATGACTTCATTAAGAGTGATAATTTGACAGGCAACTAAACTTAAAGAATCAGGTACCAAGCTGCAAAACTAGCCACTGATAGTATAAGAAACAAAAACGTTTGGAACATACCTCTTGTAACTGTGGCAAAACCTTCCCCCCATAGAACAGGTCAATGACAATGCCTGAAAAAATATTGATGCCATATATTAGTGAAAAGAGGAAGAAACCAAAAGCTTGAACAAAGCAAACAATACAAATTTACAGAACAAAAGTGAATTAATGGCAAAGACTAACTAAGATACAAGTGGATCTAATAAAAAGAAATGCTACAGATCAAGCTTTAGCTGAAAGGAATGTTATTCGGGCATGAACAGTCAAGCAGGACTTGTGTTTCCCCTCCTAAATATATCATAACAGGGTGTTTTCTTCAAGTTTGCTACAGCAACCATACCTCAATACCTGCCTCCACTTCCCAAAACCTACCCATGATTACCCCAAGGGGGCTTGCTAGCAAGAAAGAATACTTAATCATACTAATGACCAAACATCCATACAGTAAAATCAGAAAATGAGCAAATCCTGCATGCGTGCTCTAAACCAAAATAGACAGGTCATTATCCTCCTCACCAGCATATTTTCTACCATCATCTTCCAAGGAACATAGGGCATCACCAACAACAACATGAAGCATGCCACCAGCTTGAGTTTGCTTCTCAAGATCCGATAGCCCAAAATAATCTCTTGCTTTATTGATCAACTAATGCAAAAAGATCCATTTCAGTAAGGAGGCAATCAATATTAAATGGAAAAGGACCAAAGAGTTTTGCTACTGCAAACATCATTGCACAAACAATAAACAAATTCCCAATTAGCCTCATTTTTTTCTCAGAAAATAATCTGCAGGAAATTAAGCCAAGGCAGTTAGAAAGGGTTGGCTGAAAATATTTTCTATTGACAGCAGAAATCCACCAAAAATTTAAAAACAGAAAATTTCCTTAGTCCATAATTTGACAATAACAAAGTCTATTGTTAGAAGGTTTTTGGTGCGAGTCATTATTTGCAGCACTTCAGATTAGTCCATGAATTTACTTCGATTTTTTTTCCTGAATAACATGCAAGAACTAAGAAGATAACTAAGGTTTCTCATTGAGAACATAGGCGTCTGTGTCAATACAAGCAACTAGGGAATCCACTGACATTGACTTAGCCCTAAATCTCAAAGCTGAATCATAAGCAGCTTCCTGTACTCTATAACTATATTTGGCGCAGTAAAAATCTCCATGAGAACAAGGTGAACATTAGTCCTACAGAAGTAAAAGAAAAATGTTTGAAGGGGCTATGTTTAAAAAGGTAAAAAAGGCAAATTGGGATGGAAAAGAAAATAGGGCACTCAAATTTAAACGACTCTATCATTGTCCTTACAATTTCATCTATTTCCCAACCTTCAAGCTGCAATGAAGGCCACACATCAAGCATCAAATGCGCAGCTGTACCACCACCCTGGACAATTAGAAAAGTTCACTGTACATGCGAACTCATTGATTTGATAAATATAATCATAGGTTCAAGAAGATAAACACGCTAAAGGGAGATGAAAATAACTACCAGGCCAAATATTGCAACGGGACCTTGTGGAATAATAGCTGGCAAACTAGCAAATTCATCCTGCATAACGAATGGAGCTGATTAATTAGGTGAAAATTAAAACTGATGTATATTTTATTTTTCACAGTTCAAAATTCAAAATGGACAGACAAAGACATGAATTGCTGCTTTTATTAAATAACAAAAACTAGAAAGGAAGGAAGCTTAACATAGCATACATACCCAATATGAACGAGTCCATTTCTGACCATCCTTGTAAAGAAGGCTATGAACATTATCTGTATAATCAATCATCATCATCATACGTTAAAGAACAAGAAAAGCACCCCCTCCCCAAAAAAAGAAAAAAAGAAAAGAAAGGTGGATGAGGAGGAAATTACGAGTGGAGTCGAGGAGCAGCATCCTGGTTTTAGGAGTGTCAACGATTAGAATGTCATTGTACTGACTTTTCACTGCTGTCAATACCTTATACTCTTCTTCCTGCTCTTCTTTATTAGAATCAGAAGAAGAACCCTGGACCTGAAGATTAGTAGTGGTATGAGCATTTGGTTTTTGTGTAAGACGGGAACAAGTTAATGAGAAAGGAATAGGAAACGACAACGCATTTGTAGTTCTAGAGGTACAACACCGCCGAAGTGTCTGAGAGTAACTGATTCTTGTTGGGGTTGACGATGGTGACCATGTCAGCAAGGGATTTGTTGCAGAAAACAACGATATCATTTTTACTAGTACCAGTACTAGTTTTTTCGAAGAATGCCCTTCTTTCTTGCGTTTCGTGATAAGATTTTTTTTTTATCATGATTTCTTAACACAAACAAACCTTTGCTTTTAGTCCCTCTACTTTTTTTCTTCCGATTCTCCAATCCCTCGTCTTTTTTTTTCTCTCAACTTGCTTTTCCATTTCCGAGCCCCTGAGTTAAAGGATAAGAAAACTGTAAAAAAATGGATATCGATGTCTATGGCAGTTGATTGTGTTGCCGTCTCTCCAAATCAGATAGTGTAAATTTAAGTCATGAAAGAAGAAAGACGAGAGGTATACCTCCCTTCCTTCCTCGGATGTCTTTCTGTCCATCCAAACAGCCGACTTCTCTCTCTGTCAAACCTCATCCCTCCCTACCTTTCTTCTCGAGGATGTTTGGTTTTCCAAGGAAAAAAAATTATCCCAAGCATGTAGCCATCCTAGCCAAGTTCATTAAAAATTATCCCAAGCATGTAGCCATCCTCGCCAAGTTCATTCAGCTCGGAGAAATTTATCACCAAAACATGAGAACACTTGCAGAAATTTGTAACTGCTTCAAGATATGCTAACAAGGTACATTTATGCATTTTGATCTTAAGTTGGCGTATCGCTTTGAAAGCAAGGGAATTTTTTTTTTATCAATAACCATAACTATACTCACCATCTATTTCATCTTTCTATTTAGTTCGCGTCTTATCAAAAGCCCATTGTTGCAATCGATTCTCTGTTCATTGAATTGGTTAAAGATCCAAGGACAATGGCATCCGCTTGAATTTGAGAAGAAAGACAACCAAGGAATGGGTCTTCGATCAATAGAATACAAAAAATCTACACCAACATTCTTCTCAGGCACCTGCAAGATATTTAAGTGAATTTCCATCACTTGATTATCAAGGAATTGGTAGTTTAAATAAGTTCATGTTCTGACAAATAATCCAAATATTAAAACTATAAATTTTCTCTGTACAAATTTCAACTGGCCACAGTTCTGCAGAGACAGTTCCCGGAAAAAATATTAATTTATACGCGTGAAAGTTAAATAAAATGAATGTTTTAGGCTTATGCCCCATGTAATGCTGGGAAAAGGAAGTTGATTTTCAGATTTCTGCGTTCAGAAATCTGAAAGCTTGCTTATCTCCGCAGGATTCCCATTGCCTGGTATACGTTTTTTAGAGTGGCATCCGCAATCTCTGCAGCTTTACTGGCACCTTCCTCCAACACTATCCAGAAAAAAGCTGCATATGAAGAGACTGTTTTACTAATAAACAATACATATGAATAGCAGTAGTACTCTCGAGGAGGGGGCAGGGGCAGGGACAGGGAAGAACAGTATATGTAAATATTCTCTCCTTACCAATTTAAAAGTACAACTCTCATTAGTGGGAGGTCATAATCATTTTTTCTTCTTGGCTTCACAAACTGCCAGGATTTGCAACATAACTTTAGATCTACTATCCGTGATTAAATAAATACAAGACACCTCAGAATAAAATACAGAAAGGCAGAGAAATGACTTCTTCATACTCTCTGTTCTCTAAAGCACATCATGGCAATGACTTCACTGATATGTGTAGGCAAACTATGGCAGTTCAGACCAAAATCCAAGTGAAAAGGGGAAAGCAACGGATTTCCATGAAACTCCAATCAGTGGCCACATGCTACAAACAAGTTGCACTGGTACTGGCAAACATTTACAATTACACAACAATAATCTCTGGTTTGTAAGACGATCTATGTAACTATGCATAACATCTTTTTTTACTGTTCCTGACCCTACTGAAAGAGAGAAAGGCGTATATACAGGTAGAAACCTGAATGGGATGTAGATGTTCACTCAAGGCATCTGTTAGGAGAGGTTTGAAGACGCCCGAATTCAAACCCTGGCATTCCTTTGCTGCATCCTACAAAAAGTGTTCAACAGACATGGTCAGAGTGGAACATCATAAGCCCTCACAAATGAACATAATTGTAAGATCAATCATTTCCTCCAAAAGACAGTTGCCAACAGTCTTCTATCCCAAGATTAAAGAAAGATTTAAACATAAAATACACCGTCAAAGAATTACAAATAGGCATAAAGCAAGGCAACCTGTCAAAGCAAACATGTGAATTACATACAATACTTCTTTTGTCTTGCCTGAAACGAGCTGATAAACAGAGAGAAGATTGCTGCTGCATTCAGGCCTTTCAGGGTTATCAAATTCAAGGCTGCATGAATTACGAAAGGAAAAACACAAGATGAGAGAGACCTTAAGATACTATACTCTAGAAAATATTCTCGGATCAAAAGATATGGAAACGAGGGAGAAAACTGTCATGATTTTCTAGATGGATCAAGAATTAACCCTGGAAATGAATGTTTTGCAACGATTGATCTTGTTTGCAATCACCTCGAAGACAAAAAGAAAAGTCGAGTAATTGTCACTTTTTTCCAATGAGAGTTGCAAAATTTACAAGCATAAATTAACAGAACCATAATCAAAATAAGGTCCATCATACATCAAGATTTCATGGCAAAGAAAAGTTCATGGAAAGCCAGTTTTAAAAGTCGACTCTTAGAGAGAGGAGCAAAATCATTGAGAATTTTATATTTCTCCCACACTTTCAAGATTTAATGATAACGCAAAGTTTATGAAGGCCAAGTCCTGCTACTTAGTTGCTGAATTTAGCAGGACCAAGATGCTAAAATTCTGCAATTCCACACCAACGAAAAATCACAACCGTCACTTCAGCTCTCAATGAGATTATGATCGTACCACCTTATAGCGTTTACAGTAACAAGCATTCATTATATTTACGGTAATTAGCAATGTAGAATGTAGTACTGGTTGCTTTTCAAATAATTTTTTATGCTGAAATACATGTCAATGATATTTTTTTATTTTTTAAAAATTATTTTTGACATCAGCACATCAAAACAATCCAAAACATACAAATCATATTAAATTTTAACAAAAAAAAATTAAATTTTTTAAGAACATGGTTTCCACTGCGTTCCAAACATATTTTTAATTACATGCTGTGACAATTACTTTTGTTTTCACCACTTCAAAAACACCACCCTTGCCATAATTGCTACCTTCTAAGCTAAACACGGGCTAATTATCTGCAGAGCAGTATAATATTATATTTTTAAAAAATATTTTTTATTTAAAAATATATTTTTAATAATAATACATCAAAATAATCTACCAACACTTTTAAAAAAAGTTCATTAAAAAAATTATTTTTTATAAAAACATTTTTCAAGCGCAAGGGGCGTTAATAGCGTATGGATGGAATCATGGAAGTGTAATATTGTGTAATATCAATTATATTTGGGGTAAATTTGATGAAATCAAAGGTTTAGATACTCAATTGATAATGGGGTAATGCATTAGGGGCTAAATTCGAAATTCCCTTTTCTTTCTCTTCCGGCCTAACCCTATAATGGTAATTGCAAGGAAAGGCTTTACTTGAGCCATTATCTACTTGAGAGCAGCCGTTCCTTGTTCTCCCTCTCCATACCCCCCTCCCAAAAGCCATGTCCTTCACCGCATCCACCAACCTCGTTACCAACGCTCCTCTCAACACAACCATCTTCTCCTCCCGCAGAAAACAACGCGCCACTGTCAATCCACGCGCTTCCTGCATCAAATGTGATATCATTTCCCCTCCCTCTTTCCCTTCACCACAAAACCCTAAACCCCACTCCAACTCCAAACAACAAAAACGCCAAAATTCCCTCCTTAAAGCCCTCGCCTTCTCCGGCACCGCCGCTGTCGCCACTATCTTCCTCCGCTTCACTCCGGTCATCGACAGCGGCGGTGGAGACTGGTTCGGAGGAGGCAGTTGGTTAGGCGGCGGAGGTGGTGGCGGCGGCGGCGGAGACGGAGGATCAGGAGGAGAGTTCTGGAAGAACCTGTTTTCTGTAGCTTCCGCGAATGCCGATGAGTCACAATCACAAGATTGGGACTCGCATGGATTACCGGCAAACATTGTTGTTCAATTAAACAAGCTTAGCGGTTTCAAAAAATACAAACTATCAGAAATTCTATTTTTCGACCGGCGAAGATGGACCACTGTAGGCACGGAAGACTCTTTTTTCGAGATGGTTTCACTCCGTCCGGGCGGAGTGTACACGAAAGCTCAGTTACAAAAGGAACTTGAAAGTCTAGCTACTTGCGGAATGTTCGAGAAAGTGGACATGGAAGGGAAGACAAATCCGGATGGGACTATAGGGATCACAATTTCCTTTACTGAAAGCACGTGGCAATCAGCTGACAAGTTTAGGTGCATTAATGTTGGGTTAATGCAGCAATCGAAACCGATTGAAATGGATCCAGATATGACTGATAAGGAGAAGTTGGAGTATTATAGGAGTCAGGAGAAGGATTATAGGAGGAGGATTGAAAAGGCAAGACCGTGTTTGTTGCCTACGCAGGTGCATAGGGAGGTTTTGCAGATGTTGAGGGAGCAAGGGAAGGTTAGTGCTCGGTTGTTGCAGAAGATTAGGGATAGAGTGCAGAAATGGTATCATGATGAAGGTTATGCTTGTGCTCAAGTTGTGAATTTTGGGAATTTGAATACTAAGGAAGTGGTTTGTGAGGTTGTGGAAGGGGATATTACTCAATTGGTTATTCAGTATCAGGATAAGTTAGGGAATGTTGTTGAAGGGAACACACAACTTCCTGTTGTCAAGAGAGAGTTGCCCAAACAGGTTAATTGAAACGAGCTTTACTTCTTCTTCTTTTTTGCCTCTAAATTTGTTTATTCTACATGCCTATTATGATATATAATTGGCTCGGTGCTGATTGATTGTCTATGTGAATGACTCATTGAGTTAATGGCACAATCTAGGCTGTAGTCTTTGGTTAGTTTTTGTTTTTCTGTGTTCAGGAGTTGCTGCCGAAATTTAAGTAGAACAAGGAGCATGAGTGCATGATTACATCATATCAGGTCTCTGGATACTAGTAAAACGTGAACAGAAAAGATTTCTCTTGCTCATCTTAGGATTGAGATATTAAGCACTTATGTCTAATGCATGGTGTTGGTGATGATTTTGATTTGCTTGAGTGATTTTGTTTAGATATGATTGAATGCTGAAATACGAGTATTAATCTAGATCAACATGTATGCTTTAATTAATGTGTACAGCCAGCCAAAAAGCAGATGATTGGATATAATCAAACACTGTGTTTCTCTCTCTTTGCGTGTGATATGAACATGGTGTTGTACTTTGATTGTGAATACTGGTGAATACTAGGTCATATAGCATGCATATTATTATGTTGTTGTCTTTTAGTTTTATGCTGGAACTCCTAAGCAGAATCTGACATAAGATGCTCACCCTCTTTGTTGATGTTTTCTTCACTATTCAAATGAAGATGCCTATACTGCCTACTATTTAAAAGCTTAAACACTTCAACGTGTACTTGGCAATGAAGTTTTTCTTCAGATCTTTATTTCACTGGTGATAGAAACCAGCTACTTTTCCAAAAATTGTCTCCATATTATGGACAAAAAGCAGTGAAAAGACAGGTTCTTAAATTATATTTCCATGTGATGAATAACTCTTCAACAATCTATTATGATCCTCACACATAAGAACTCTAGAACCCGTGCTCCTTGTGATTTGCTGCATTACCTGTTATGATACTAATAGTTAATAACATTGTGTGGTGAAATAGATAAAGGATAATCCTTCATGATTCTGCTCCTCCGTAGGCAATGTCCCTGTTTTTATATTGTTGACTTTTTAAGATTATGAATGTTTTCTAATTGTTCATTTTGTAGGTTGATTTATTTTGTGTTTTTTAATCAACAGCTTCGACAAGGTCAAGTTTTTAACATTGAAGCTGGGAAACAAGCTTTGAGGAACATCAACTCCCTAGCCTTGTTCTCAAATATTGAAGTCAATCCAAGGCCAGATGAGAAGAATGAGGGAGGAATCATTGTTGAGATTAAGCTTAAAGAATTGGAGCCAAAATCCGCTGAAGTCAGTACAGAGTGGAGCATTGTTCCTGGACGTGGAGGACGTCCCACATTGGTATGCATGTCCAGTTGTGTAATCTGAACTTGTTTGTAGTTGTTAGAGTTATGAGGCTTCAATGCCAAACTTCCATTTGAATGCCATATCCCTCTCTTCAGGCTTCATTCCAGCCTGGTGGGACTGTTTCCTTTGAACATCGGAATATCAAAGGGCTGAATCGCTCCATTCTCGGTTCTATAACTACCAGCAATTTCTTCTCGGCTCAGGTAATTTCTCATGATACACATTTTCTTTTTCTCAATAAATCTCAGGAATGATCCACTACCAATTTATATGAGATTTTATAACTTAAACTGTACATGGATCTTTTCTCAGGATGATCTGTCTTTTAAGCTTGAGTATGTTCATCCATACTTGGATGGTGTATACAATCCACGAAACCGCACTCTCCGTGGAAGCTGCTTCAACAGCCGGAAACTGAGTCCAGTCTTTACTGGTGGGCCAGGAGTGGATGAAGTCCCTCCTATATGGGTTGACCGGGCTGGCATGAAAGCTAACATTACTGAGGTGACTGCTCTTCTACATCCTAATCTAGCTGCTTGTGAACATCTTTAAATTCAATAAAATGATTTCTTAATGAGTGCATATATGTTATGTGTTGAACAGAATTTTACCCGTCAGAGCAAATTCACCTATGGGATAGTGATGGAAGAGATAACAACACGCGATGAAAGTAGCCATATCTCTTCAAATGGTCAAAGAGTATTGCCAAGTGGAGGAATTAGTGCAGATGGACCTCCAACAACCCTCAGTGGCACTGGCATTGACCGGATGGCATTTTTGCAGGCAAACATCACACGTGACAACACCAAGTTTGTAAATGGAACTGTGGTTGGTGATAGGAATGTATTCCAGGTCAGAGAATCTTCTGTTAATTTTAGGGTTGTTTGGGGAACCACAACAGTTCTATTGTGAATGGTGGAGCCAGTTCTAAAATATCATGGTTAGGTTACTCATTTTGCTTTCTAGGATTGATTGAGAACAAACTTGCCCCAGTCCTGTTCTTTGAGTTGCCAAAGACCCTTATTTCTTTTGTATAGAGCCTGCCTGCTTGGTTTTTGAACTTGGTGGATATTTTATGGTTTGATTTAATCATATGGGGTCATGCAAATTTGGGGATGACAGTGCACACTAGGTTTTTCCACTTGTACAAGAACATATGGCACTCATTTGTGTGATTTTCATATCTAACCTCTTCACAGCCAGGGTAACCTACATATTTTATGTATGATTTGCAGGTGGACCAAGGCCTTGGCATTGGCAGCAAGTTTCCTTTCTTCAACCGTCACCAGCTGACATTGACCCGATTTATCCAGTTGAAGGAGGTGGAGGAAGGTGCTGGTAAACCACCACCACCTGTACTGGTCCTTAATGGCCATTATGGTGGTTGTGTTGGAGACCTTCCGAGTTATGATGCTTTTACCCTTGGGGGACCTTATTCTGTAAGGGGTTACAACATGGGTGAGCTGGGAGCAGCCAGAAACATTCTTGAGGTGAGAATCACTGTAGACAACATTTTAGCTAGGGTCAAGTTGAAATGTGTTTTATGTTGTTCTTCAATGGTGTTTCTTCAAAAAATGGAACCTTTGCAAGAACTAATTTTTTGTGGATGGAAAATATGTTTGTTCCCATAACTCATTTGTGGACTTGCAGTTAGATATCTGATCTGTCTTTTTAATTTTGCTTCCAGCTTGGAGCAGAGGTACGCATTCCCGTGAGAAATACACATGTTTATGCATTTGCAGAGCATGGCAATGATCTAGGAACTTCTAAGGATGTGAAGGGGAACCCAACAGAGGTTTACAGGCGAATGGGCCATGGTTCATCTTATGGAGTTGGTGTCAAGCTGGGTTTAGTTCGAGCTGAGTATGCTGTTGATCATAACACTGGCACTGGTTCAGTGTTCTTCCGGTTTGGGGAGAGATACTGAAAGCTCGATTGGCAATTTAGGTTTGCTTAGTACATTTCGGCCATCGGATTTTTGGAATAACTGCCAGAGTTTTCGATACTCTGAAATCTTGTGAGATATTTAGGAGTAGATAGATGATTCAATTCGAACTGGTTCTTGTGGAGTCAGTTTTTGGGATTCGTATCCCTTATATCTGGCTCTGCAGGAGCTGAGAGATCCTGAGAAAACTGTGATGCCCTTGGTATCTGGCTTGTGTGCTCAAAAGACCTTTAACTTTGCTGAGCATGTACTCTTTGTTGTGCAAAATCCCAAAGTAATTTTGTCATAAAGTGACTTGTATCTCTGTTGTTTGATTTGTTGTCTCATTTTAGGCTGCGAAATCCTCGATGTTAGTTTTCTTTATATAGCTCTACTTGCGTGATTGCCCCAGTTCTCTTGTTGGGTTTTTTTCCCTTCCCTGTCGAGACAAATGTTTGTGTCCCCTCCGTCTTTATTACTATTACTAATTACTTTACTAATTATAATTATTAATTATTACTATTATTACTTGCTATTATTTGATAAACTAAAAAACGTGGTTTTTTAACAGAGTAACAATCATTATTTCCATAAAATCAATTACCCTGTATGTTGTTTTCTTTTTTCATTTTAGTTATTCAATTTTATTTCTTTACAATTCTAACGGTCCAAGTTATATTAGCTAGCATAGTTTTATGTGTTGAGATTTTTTTTTTTTTTCACTTAACATTCAAAAAATATTCGATGTTGATGCCTTTCACTTTTCTACATTGATTTTTAGGTTACTAGGTTTTTATTTTTTGCAATTTTATCTTTTCAAGTTATATTAGTTTAGTTTTATGTGTTAGATTTTTCTTCACGGAGTGCTGAAGAATATTCACAAGGATTAAATTGAATATAAAAAAATAAAAACCTTTTTTTATTTTTCACTGTTAAAAAAAAAATCAATCTGGTGTTGATGGATAGTTTTGCATGTCAGAAAAAATAAATCATAATGCATGAATTTTGTTTTGGATTTTTGAACTTGCTGCAATGTTCCAATACGGATCATCCCTTCTAGGGTTTTTTACATCCAAATAATTTCTCCATATAGCTACATCATTCCATCTAAACTAACCTTAACATTTTCGAGCCAAACACTAAAAAAGTTTATGTAAATCGAATCCATTTATATATTATCCTTTCTTGGGTTTTTACAAGTCACCAGTCTAATTTAAGACATCAGATTCATAAAGATATGACTACCAAAACAAATTATTGCACCTTCAGTCTTCCATACGTGCAAGCTCGTGTCTACACGACCAAACACTGCAAGAAATAAGGATGGCACTTCTGCCGTCAACATTTTGCAGTCCTCGGAAGTTGGATGTTTCGCAACTGATGAGATCTTCAGAAGAAGTCAGCCCTGGAGTTTTTGAGATCTCACGATGAACTAACTATATCTGAGTGTTGTCTGGACTCTAGATTACAGATTGGTAGCCCCACTTGCCGCCTTCAACCTTCAACATCTCTAACTAAGGGTACAATGGCAGGCTGCATTTCCTTGCTATAAGCCCAATTCCCTTTTCAACTTAGCAAGAGTAGCTTCAATCTCATCAATGTTATCTTCGATGCTGCTACTCTTGCCATCTTCATTTTGAGCAGCATTTCCCGTTCTCTTGGTGCTAGAACTGGAAAAAAAATCATCTTCTTGAAATCCATCATTTTTATTTCCTTCAAATTCTGTATCTGTTATGTTGAGCTCTTTCTCTAGGAATTCGACAAATTCTTCCCCTATTTCCTGCAGGGGGTGGAAATACAAGGTGAGGCTGTTTCCTCAGCAAGTCCTTTGCTTTGTGGATTATATAAATCTTTAGCGAAAAGTCCAAGCAAGCATGTGACAGTTAGCTTGTTCAAATAGATTTATTGTGTCTTGAAACTGCATGTGCAAAATTAAAAGCAACGTACTGCCAATTCTTCCCATAGGCTCTTTGGCTTCCCTTGAGATGGAGCGCTGGCTTCCCAATTCTGGAATTCTTCTTGCAGATCCCTAAAGAAGTCCCCTGTAACAATAATACCAGACTAGGTAACTACAGTTGAATTTTATAGGATATGAGAAAAGGATTTGAAACAATTGAAAAAAGTTTATGAGCATTGTCATGTGTCATAGGCAGTACAAACTACCTATTGTTATCTGAAAATCCCTCATAAAATTACCTGCAGCATAAAGCGGTTCGTGTATAAGAACAACCAAACCTAATTCCTAATAAAAGATTGAAAATGACAGCATAAAAATTCAGAAAATCATTTCCCTGGTAATTTCCAAAATTACCCATCAAGGAATGCTGGGAAAAATAATCTGAAGTGCAGGCAGGAAAATTGCACGCATCACAAGATAATATTTCAAGGACACATCACCCATGTAAAATACCCGCATAGGTGGCAAAAGAATGAGCTGATGCAAAGCAAGAAGCTCTGAAGTTTCTAACAAACTACAAGACAACATGCAGATGACAGAATCACAGCAGGAATCTTTAACCACACTTGAAGCTCTGCTTCATTATCGGTTGGTCCAAGTGTCACAATATTGTTCGACAACTTTCAATCAACCCTTTTCCAGTTAGACTGTTGGGAGAAATCAGGTTTGCTGATCATCCCATTACATAGTTCTGTAAGAACTAAAGCCCCACTAGGCGGCATGTCCCTCTGCTGGCATTACCCATGCAGCAGGTACAGCTATACACGTATTGAAGCACAACATAGTAGCAGTAGTAGACATAATGACCCCTAAATGACATGTAGAAAAGAGTAAATGGCCACAACAAGCAAATTTCTTATGAGTAACATAATTAAATAGATTTTTGTAGGTTTACAAGTTTTTACCAAGTCCATAAAATTCTTCTTCATCTTGGGTACTGCTGCTTTGTGTTTTCTGACCACTAGAGTATGAAAAACCAGATGAGTTTCCAGCATCATACTTTCTCCGAGATTCAGAATTCAGCAATGTGTTGTATGCGTGCTTAATCCTCATAAATTTCTCCTGAGCATTTGTCTGTACACAAGAAAAATGAGATATAGATAACTGATTATATAAACAAAGCACCATAGTTTGGAAAGGAAAACATTAAAAATAACAGATTTAAAACAGGATGATCTACCAATTAGTAATAGCAAAAGTGCAGAAACACACTGAGCAACATAGGCAAGGCAAACTCTAGATGAAGTTATATAAAAGAGAAAGGCCACTACACAATTTGATCCAACCAAATCAAGATGCTTACAAGGACCGTATGCATAGTCTATTAAGTGGCCATTCTTGAGATTCAAACAGCACAATTGAACTTGGCAGCCCGAGTCTTCTACCACAGAAACAAACAAGTATAAGTAAAAAACATGGGTGATAGCACTTTTGCAACGTCTGTTTGAAAAATATCCAATGCCTGTAGTAGGAGTATAACCATAAGAATATTGGTGTTAACTGTCATGAACCAAGAATCTCCCTTCCTATGATGCAGCTATGGAAGTTAGGAAGATACATCAAGCATGCAACCAAATGGAAAGGTTTTGAGCGAGTATCATAATGGTAAACAAACCCAGGTAACCAATTCAAGGCTGGACTAGATGTGAGATAGAATTGGGGAATAATTTATTGGACTAGATCATTTACTGCCAAAGTAAATGTAGTCTGACTGACACACAAGACATGCAAGAGAGAGTATATGTCAACCACACTTCAGAGAAGATCAATTTGTAAAGGTTGACAAAATTTATCTCCTCATGCATCTCATTTCGAGTAAAATTATGTGTAATCAAGAGCAATGCCAGCTTAAAGATTCATCTACATGAGAGATTACTGACAAGTATTCAGCAGCTTTTCCTGCTTCTGAACTGCAAGCTGGGTAGCTCGAGAACAATAAGAGCACAACTGGTGCACCAAGTGTTTGTAAGAAAAGAGAAGCCAAAGAGATCTTTGGACTGAGTAACACAATAACTGCGTCCACTTTTCAAACCTTAAAAGGAAAACAGTTGTTTCCTTGACCTATGAATACATGGGCCAACTAAATAAAGTTTCTTCCTAGTTCCCAAAGACAGATGCTACATCAACTAGGGCTTAGTCTCAATATGTTACGGGAATGGCTACCCGTCTGCCTTGGAGAGTGATGAGTGATAACTCCATAAAAAAAAAATCAAGTCAACTTTCTTGTACCCATTTCAAAGCGTTGCATTAAACAACCCATGGAAGCAGATACATAATAAGAATTCAAATCATAGCCAAGCTCTTGATTTTTTTTCTTTTATTTTACACAAATGATAATGAAGATTTAGTTGTCTGTATCTCTATCAGATAAATAAGAAGTGATGTGATTATTATTTCACAAAATTTGTTATATACCCCCATAATCTTCCTAATAATAGCCGTCTTCACAACAAAATAAAATTTCTATATCCAATATTTTCCTTTCGGAATGAAGAGAGAACTCGAAGAAAAACTATGTCTGATATAAATCAAATCAATATCTTCAAGATTCAATTCAATTAAACATACAGGATCCAAAGCAAAACAGACTTAAATAGACTAGATTTACCTAGTTAAATTCAAGGAGATTTAAGCTAATGCATAAAAAAATTTGGGTCAATCCAAAGTAACTGCACAGATAATTAAACAGAACTAGAGCTTAATAGCTGATTACCTCTTTATTAACATCAGGGTGATACTTTAAAGCAAGTTTCCTATAAGCTCTTTTGATTTCACCAGGAGGGGCAGAAGGAGAAACGCCTAAAACTTCATAAGGAGACTCTCTACGACTTGCTCTCAAAAGGGTATGACTGTATCTTCTCCTATTCTTGAAGACTGGAGCGAATACACTGGGTCCAAAAAAAATAAGGCTAAAACCACCTCCATAGCTGTATCTGCAACTGGGTGTTGATAGTTTAGCTTTATTTTGTAGGTAAAGAAGAGATCTTGAAGACAGGCCAGTGAGACAGAAGAGGCTGCTGTGTGGTGTTGGACGGACGGTAAATCCATGCATATTCGTCAAGTATCAAACTCGCAAACTTGGTGTCTTCTTGGTTGGTTACACCAGTGGCTAGGAAATTATCGACGAGACATGTCGTCTTTAGTTAGGATCGCATACAAAAAACTGAGAGATACACGTAAAAAAGGAGAGAGAAAAAATATTTTTTAATCTATGTAAAATCATTCTTATATTTTTTTTTTTACGGATCTCAAATTTATTTTTTTCTTTTATGAATTTTTTTTTTTACAAAGTGTATCAATAAAATAACAATTTATATTTACTTTTTAATTATTATATAATTTTCAGAAGTAGGTATCAGTAATTACTTCCTTGTCACTTTAAAATTTCTCAAAGATTATGTTAAAGTTTGAGTTGCAATATAATACTAGCTGATTAACTCATACTTTGTTGTTAGTTAGATAAAAATAAAATTTAACATGAATATATAAATATATAGATGCTGTTAATATGTTTTTTAACATTAAAAAAATTAATTTATGTATTTAATAAAATAAATCAATAATTATATACATTAATAGTTATTAAAAAAAGTTGTAAATGCTGCACTGCTTGTATAATTTTAATTAGTTTTTAATATAGTAGAACAATATATCAATGTCGTAATATATCGTAATTTTTTAATTAAAAAACATAAAATGTTATTTATATTTTAAAAAAATAAATTTAAAATTATATTAATCAATAAATTAAGAAAAAATTTGTTGATGCTAATTGAATATTAAAATAAAAAAAACTAATTGTTCCCATAAAACTAAAAAGACATAGAAGTGTGCAAGTATTTTGCCTCAACTTTTCCTTTTTAATTTATTTTTTTTCACCCTGGAAACTATAGTTTTCTATTGATAATAAATAATTTTTTATTTTATAAATATATCATGCAAATACAATTCATTTATACCAAATATAAGAGAAATAGTTTAAATATAAATTACATTAATTTTAAAAAAATATAGAAGTGTAAAGTAATTAAAAAAATAAATAATATTTAAAAACATGAATTGAATAATTTAAAAAAATAAGATGGAGTGTATTGATAAAATATTAATGCAAAGTAAAAATAAATAAAAAGAGGTATTGATTAAAATCTAAAAACAAAAAACAAAAACAAAACAAAATAAAAGAGACCATGAGCTATCAGGCCTAGTAAGCTAGACCAACGTGTGTGTGTGTGTATATATATAGTCAATTACTCAATAGTATAGGCATGCCTAACTATTTTTTTTTGTCACATGACAAGTCGTCTAATATAGCAACCGACCTACTATCATTTGCAATATTTTTTAATAATTTTTAGTGACCGGAAAATTAGGGTCTGAATTTTAAAACCTCAAAAACTCCTTTATAATCCCTTTTTCACTAAAAGGAAAAAAAATTAAAAACACCTTTAGAATATCAATAAACCAGTTTCTCAACATAAAAAACTCTAAAGTTATCAAAAAAAATATAAAACCAAATTAATAAAATCTTCTTTGTCAATCTTGATTTACCATTTCAAATAAAATGAAAGGGAAAATATATCCAAATAAAACTCGTTAACATAAGAATGAATATTTTTTATTGCTGAAATATGAAGAACCAATAACCTTTTCTCTTTCCTCTTGTTTTTCTCTTTACTTAAATTTAGAGACTAAAATGTTATAGAAACGAGGATTAGGAGTAAATTTTTAAATTGTAAAATTAAAAAGACAAAAAAGAGGATTAAGCATTGTTGGACCCATTTCTTTAGAGCTCGTGTGTGGGCCTACCCTAACAAGTTGAACAATTGAACCTTTTTTTTCATTCTGGGTGGACAACATGTGACCCATCACAAAATGTTTTGAAAAAAATATTTCAGACGACGTGTTGTCTGATGTTACCTAAATTCTAGCCACCATAATAGCTAGAAAATCGTGCTTTAACTTTTTTAAAACCAAAAAACTTATTTTTCAATCTATTTTCAACCAAAAACACCTTAAAAATTATGATAAACCTATCAATGACATTAAAAGACCAAAAAAACCACCAAAATCAACCTAAAACAAAAAATCATACCGAGTTCAAATCTGTTTTTTTTTTAGAATTTAAAGTAAAAAACACCTAATATGAACTCCTCTCATCAAATAAAACTATTTAACACAAATATCGACTGTTCTGGTCATTTAAATTGGTACCAAATATTTTTCTCTCTCTCTATTGCTAGAATTTGACAACTTCTCTATCTTCTCTCTCTAATCAGAGATTGAAAAATTACAAAAATAAAATTCTGTATCAAAATTAAACTTGAAAAATATTGAGGTACCAAAATTATATATTTCGTGTTATTTTTGAAGTCCGGGGATCAAAGTGTATTTGTTGTTGAAACTTATAGCATACCACTCATGTTTGGTATCTTTTTTATTCTAGTCTCTCTTCTTTCAACCCGACCTTTTCCTAAGAAATTACATTCAACCTTTAAAGAAAAAAAAATTGAGGATCAAAATGAATTTTTGACATATGCACAGTGCAGTACAATGCTATCAACAGTGATCTGTGCGCGTGTTAATAGTTTCTGTCTCTACAGTAAAAAAAACCCACGTATAATA
>Ga0307515_10004401_pt1 | contig 29170 bp, 27 predicted proteins | sample 17_EM_MG_FD_194513 | JGI IMG/M metagenome (GOLD analysis project Ga0307515, IMG submission 194513) | Populus trichocarpa ectomycorrhiza microbial communities from riparian zone in the Pacific Northwest, United States - 17_EM | ecosystem: Host-associated > Plants > Roots > Unclassified | place... | reverse complement strand
GGTGAGAAGATATGATACTACCCGGCCGTGAGGATCCACGAAATCTCGGAAAGAGCGAGTGAGATCAAAAGATGGGAAAGATAGAGTGTGTAATTCGTTGTATGATAAGATGGTACAAGATGAGATACAAGATGGGATCTATCTACCCCAGGGTCTCCCGAATATATACTCCCCGTCGCTCCGTCCATCTTCGTTACCCCTGTATCTCCGTACACCCGCCGTCGCTCAGTCCGTCTCCATCATCCCTGTATCTCCGTACACCCGCCGTCGCTCAGTCCGTCTCCATCATCCCTGTATCTCCGTACACCCGCCGTCGCTCAGTCCTCTGCCAAGCTGAGTGGCGGTGGTGGTGAGAAACGGATTTTCCCACCACATCGGTCGATATGGTAGTCTGAACCTTATCTTTAGCCCGGCCACCAGGACAAGATCTCACGATGCCTCAAGGTCATGGTGTTGACAATTGCAGCCTCAGATTCTGCAGGAAAGGTAGACAATTGGATCTCGGGGAGAGCAGATCTCCGACTCAGTTTTCTCAGCGGAATCTGCAGCCAGTCTCTCGTCGATTTTGGGCTTATGCGTACACATTCGGTCCGAGGCTGATGGTGATGATGGTGATGGTGATGATGGTGATGGTACTGGTGATAGTGATGGTGATGGTGATGATGATGGTACCAAAAGCACTTAGTTAAGTAGGTTGGCTACGTCAATGTCAAAGTCAAAGCATCAACAGACTTAGAGCCTATTAGCCAAAGCTTCCACAAACTCAGAGTTTTCCATCGGCCAAAAGCTTCCCGTGGAAAACTCTACTCCTCCCGATGGGAGGCTCTTTCAAGAAGGCTCTCGAGCAGGCTTTTGAAGAGGCTTTCAAGCAGGCTCTCAAGCAGGCTCTCAAGTGGACTCTCAGCGATAGTGTACAGTACCGGTATAGCAGCGAAGACTGCAGGCAGTGAAGACTGGTATAGGTCCATCTCCGGCCGCCAGCCGTATATAGTTCCATAGGCCCACGCGCACATCTCTATAAATCGACTATAGATGACTATAGGCTACGCGTCGCGCAGGGGTCCACGGGAAGCTTGCTATGAGCTGCGCGGGTTCGCGTGTGCGCGTAGCGCAGTCTATAGTCGATTTGCACTTTTGCTGATGCATTAATCCCAATAATCAATACAATATTTGTTGAGACTAAGTACAGCGATGTATTCTAATTGCTTGTTCTTTTTTCCTCGTCTTATCCCAAGACTCGACTCCTTGTCAACTCAGACAAGAACAAACTAAAAATCGTAAGTATCGGGAGAGAGGTCACCCTCCTCAGGATAGTCCTAATACTCTTCACCCGGTGCAAGACCTGTCACCTGTCTGGATATATCTGATAACGTCATATTCAAATCCTGCGATGTCAGCAATGTGTAGAATTTGTAGTGCGTTGCCAAACAAGTGAAGTCCTTCGTAATAAAGGTATAGATCTCCAACTCGGACCATCTGGCTGAATTCTATTATCGGTACTCTCGCTCGAGAAGCAGGCATAGAGTTTGTAGGCTGGTAATAGAGGCGGTTGAGTTTTCTTCGAGTGGTTTGTATAATTGAACTTCTCTTACAGTGGTGAGAGGATATGAAGCAATAGTGGATAGAATTCTTAATAATATTTTAAGGTGTACTGTGCTGCTGATGTCTGACTGTGGATTGCTGCTTGGGCTTGGTTCTTCTCATTGCCGGAAAAATGTAATCTCTTTATAGTCAGGACTTCAGGATGAAACTCCCTCTGAACTCTCTTCCAACTATGACATCCTCAGCGTCTGATAGCTTATTAGCGAAGGAAAATCTTGTTTCTGAAAAGTCCCTTATTAACCGAGCGATGAGTTCTTGATATATTATTGTGTTTATGCATGTGTGGTTTGAAAGAATCACTCTCCCAACTAGGGCTATCCTCTGCATGATATTAAACGAATGAAAATGACTGATTATAACTTCAACTTAGGTATCTCCGAATGTCAGATAGAGCATACACGTACACATGTGGGAGATTGTACCTATATGGTCTTTGGCCCTCAAGATAGAGCAATCAGTACATTTTCACCAGATTATGAGCCCAGATATTACTACTATCTAAATTCTCGCAATCTTTCCTACAATCTCTTTTACAATCTCCAAACAGAGCCTCAAGAACCCTAAACCTCGTCACGGTAGCAACAGCCACATAAATACCACTAAAACTGAACTCCATCATGTGCATTCTCATGATGACTTCCACAAAACTCCCCCTTAGGCCCTGCCCTTTCACCAAACATGGCAGCTGTTGTAGCCAAGGCGAAAGTAGAGTCCATGGTGGGTGCGGTGGATGTGGTGGATGTGGTGGATGCAGTAAATGCGGTGGATGCAGTGGATGCGGTGGATGCGGAGAAAGCAGTGAAAGCAGAGATTGCCACGGAAATGGGCAACAAAGGAAGTGCACCTATTGCAAAATTGACAGCCATACCGCAGATGCAGGCAGAAAATGGAAATGCGCTCTGGAGGGAGGATACAGCAGAGGTAACAGCAGAGGAAACGATGAGCACATTTGCTACCAGTGCAGGCTCCCAGGCCAAGTCAAAGTCAATTGCGTTGCCTACAAACATGTAAGGGAGTAGTGCAGAGCAAAGAAAGCCACCGCTCTAGCAGCTCTCGCTACAGCCGGAAACTGCCATTCCCTCTAACTAACTGCTCATGCTCTCACCGCCGAAAGTGCCGCCACTCTGAACTTCTCAACGTTCAAAAAGCTCTCATTTTCTATAGTAATCGAACTAGGAGAAAACAATTCAGTCTCCGCTATGCATTATAGTTTCGTCGACGTCATACAGAGCTATCAAGTCAAAGCTCTCCATACTCCTACTTTTCAACTTGCCCTCTTATCAAACAACCAATTGAATTTGGGCAGACATGCGACTATATTTCGGAATGGAAAATGCTCTATAACTTCACCATCTTCCTGTACTCTCGCCGGAAAACTAATCAATGGCATATAGTCCACAATTAAGTCTTCAGAAGAACCTTCAATCGCATCTACAAGTCCACCTAGTGCACCTTCGACTGTCATAACTAAGTCCACCCGCAAGTCTCTCACAGTCTCAGAGTCCAGACTATGGCACCGACGACTAGCTCATATAAATCCTACTGCCATCAGGTCTCTAATCGAGGGATGCATGCAAGATGATTCTATGTGCACAGTCTGCATCCAGGCCAAGCTTAAGCAAAGGTTCATTAGAGTGCCAGTCAAGCGTAGTACAAAATGCCATACGAGATGCTGCATGGATTTGGCAAACCTACGCATGATGCAACCAGCAACGAAATATCAAGCTTCTCTGCGCAACCAACGTCGATTCAGATGTTACGCGAGTAGACTCATTTCTGAAGTTCAACGCTGCCAGGGCAAATTCGGCCCGAGGTCAAAGCCCTGCATGATGGTAGGCTATGCACATGATTCAAACAGGTTGTGGAGGATATGTGATCCCCATTTCCAGTGGCTGAAAGCCCAAACTGAAGTAATCTTTGACGAAGAAACAAATGCACACATGTGGTGTCAACATGAAAGCAATGAGATCGACATGTTTGGATTACCAGAAGATGGGGAATATGTCAAGGAAGCAGATACCGGAGATGAGCCTCTCCAAGGACAAGATAGTCAACCTGCGGATGCAGAAAATGTCCACAGCTGGCGCCTCTGCAGAGAGGATCAGACTGCCCAGCGTTCGGCAGCAGAAGCAGAAAACGCCCACAGCTGGTGCCTCCGCAGAGAGGATCAGACTGCCCAGCATTCTGCAGCAGAGGCAGAAACCGCCCACAGCTGGTGCCTCTGCAGAGAGGATCAGACTGCCCAGCATTCTGCAGCAGAAGCAGAAACCATCACCCACAGCCGGTGGCTCCACAGAGAGAATCAGAATGCCCAGCATTCGACAGCAGAAGAAGAAAACGCCCACAGCCGGCGCCTCTGCAGAGAGCATCAGACTGCCAGGCATTCAGCGGCAGTAGCCAAGAAATCAAACGATGTACCGCCAACATTTTCAGCTCCACCAATCGCGAGTCATGTCACAAGAAGTCAAGGCAATGCCCCCACAGAAGCATTAATGGCATCCACAGCCACTGGAGATCCATTGACCTATGCGGAAGCTATGGAAAGCCCTCAACGAGATTACTGGAAAAGAGCCATGATGGAAGAAACCACGTCAATCCTGCTCAACAACCTCTATCTCCGCAGCGATGGCATTCTGGTATTTCTACGTGTCAACAACATATCCATGTCATACCCGGTGGTCGCCACCAAAGCAGCAATCGAAATCAAAGCGAATCTCTCAGAAATACAAGATCACGAATGTCGGCCCGGTACATCAATTGCTCGGCATTGAAATCCACTGGGAAGAAACCGAAATCAGTCTCGGTCAGAAAGCCTCTATCACCACAATTATCAGACAATTCTGCATGGAACATACTCACAGTGTCTCGATACCCATGGATCCCAAAGTAAAGTTAGACTTGGCCGAGCATTGTGGGGAGAAGGAATTGGAAGACATCAGAGACTGTTATGCAGTCATGGGATCACAAACGTATGCAGCACTTGCAACTCGGCCAGATAGCTCTACCTCCAATCTGCAACCAATTTTCGACTACATTTCAATGGCATTGGCATTGGCATTGGCATTGGCAATAGGCCTACAGGGTACTCGGATTCCGATTGGGCCAATGACATCGCAGATCGCAAATCTCAGGGAGGCGATGTGTTTCTCGCCAGTAATGGAGCTATCTCATGGCAGTCTCGAAAGCAAAGCCTCATCGCCATGTCAACTCTCAAGGCTGAGTGCATCGCCTGCTTGGACGCATAGTTAACTACTCCTATGTACACACGGACGAAAATGTAGCAAATATACTCACGAATGCAATGGGTTTATGGTAATTGGAGGTCAATTTAAGGTTTGATTTAACGTTGTTTCACTTTTCTTTTGGGAATACAGATTTCTTTGTTTATATGAATGGCCATCCTCAGGCTACGGTAGTACTCTTTCCCTGCTCACTTCTCAAGCAGGGTTTTAAGGAGGCTACTATGGGAGACACAAGTTGTGCATCATCTTTATTTAATTATTTCTTGCTCCACAGAGCGTAGCAAGAGGGGGGAGTGTTGCATGTGTACTTGGATCGTGAAGTCTCAGCATCGTCTAATGCCTTGTATGAGAATGAAGACTTGTATGAAGATGGTGACTGTATGAGGATATGCATCAGAACCAGGGTGATGCGTCTCATTTCAGATAGAGCATACGCGTACGCATATGGGAGATTGTACATATACGGTCTTTGGCCCTCAAGATAGAGCAATCAGTACATTTTCAACACACAATCTTCCTTGCCCCCACTACCTACCAGGCTGGTTACCAAGCACACCCCCTTCCCCTCTGCCAAAAGGTGCCAGGAATGCATTCCCCACTTTGGATGAAGAGTAGAGTAGATTGTTTCCGTTGCACGTGGAAAAGAAGTCAGGGTGTAGTGGAGAAGGCATGAAAACCACCGTAAAGTGTGAGGACTGCAATGAGGCTTTGTGTTTCACACCCAAATGAAATTGTTTTTATAAATTTCACCATATGTAGAGTATCTTTATTTATTCTGGGGGCATTTGGCCAGATTGTGGTTGTGTGATGTGTATTTTAAAAGCGGGCCCGTCTATGGGCCCGAACCCGGTTACCGGCAAAGGGATAATTATTGCTTTATAGTAGGGATTAAAACAGAAGCGTGATATTCTAGTACTTGCCCGAGTACCTACCCTTAATAATACATTGCGATGGAGACCGTGTAGTCTATTGAAACACCGCTCGTATGATGGTGTAAAGTGGTCAAATACCATTTCATGACGTCGTACATGGGATTAGTGGAATTGGGTAAATTCGTGTGCACCAACACCCAATTCCGCCAATTCCATGCACCACATTGTGAATTTAACAATATCGTAGCATGATGTTGTATATAGCTGATAATTGTTGTGCGGTGTTTGTGGCGGTCTTCTTAGGGCTAGTTGCTAGGGCTAGCAGGAGTAGTCTTTCATCACTCTCTGGCGAGCTTCTCTTTGTTCTTGTACTTCAACAATTCACACAATTTTCACCTTTGGTGCGCATCAAGTTCCAAAATTCCTAATCCATGTACATAAACACTGAATTCCGCTAGTTAGTACATGATGTTATCAAATAATGTTGACCACTACATGAAGTCGTACCACAATGTTACGGTGCTAAGCTGATGTGGTGTATAACTATTGGAATTGGGTGTTGGTGTGCATGAAGTTACCCAATTCCATTAATTTCATGCAAGACATCGTTGAAATGGTATTTTGACCACTTTATCGCACCATACGCTCAGACCATCAATACATAAGAACCCCAACCTCTCTACTTCCCCTCTGACTGACCAACACCACTACTACCACTTCCTTACCGAATCTACTACCCCGTCAGGATTCAGCATCTCTGACGCCTCGCCACTCTTGATATTCATCTTCACCTCAATTTCACGCGGTAATGCGTCCTTGGAATCTGCTTGTAAGCTGACCCCTTATACGTGAAAATTCATATTCACTCAACATCTAATGACCTTAGTATATACAACGACCAGGTCGAGATTACAGCCTAGTGTGAAGATGGCACCACCGTCTGTAAAGAAGCAGAAGCTAGAGAATACCGAACCCAAAGTCACTAAAGCACCAGATACCCCTTTCACCTTGTGAATGCTCCTCATTTAAGGTGACATTCTAAAGTACATCAGCTAATGCAAATGCGAACCGCAGTTGCTTCAAAGGACTTGGTATATGCCAGATAGTTGCCGGCGAGGCGCTGGGCAGTAGATATACTGTCCATGTATCGAAACTTCGGGCGGCCTCGACCTACTTCGCCGAGGCAATTTAGAGGAAGATGATGGCAACATCCAAAAGATTAATCTTCCCGACGTTAAGCCGGAGTTGATGGCAATTTTCACGCAATTTATCTATTCGCACAACTTTGAAGAATCAACCATACCTTACTTGAATAAGCCTTGGGCATTGCACTACATTCTAATAAACCTCTACTTCCTTAGTAGCCAGCTAAGTTGCGAAAATTTAGCCGTCATCGCATACCAAAATATTTTGCGCAACCGACCCCCGATCCCGGTGATTAGCCCGAATTCGGTGGTACCCAAAATAATGTTAAATACCCTAGAGAAATACAACGAAGCCTGGCATAGACTCCCAACGGGTGATGAATTAGCGGAACTAATACAGGATCATCTAGCGGCGGAATGGGTGCATTATCACAAGGCATTGGACAAAAATGAGGGAGATAAATCTATCGATTGGTTTATAGAAAATTCCCCCCAGCTTATTGCTGCAATCTTGCGGTCTAAGAAGCTCCCGGGGGTGAAGTCCTGTTATCGATGCTCCGCTTAAAACCGTCTCTTGGTGACAATTGCACGGGGACTTTCGGCTTTCTTGTTTTCATACGGATTGGTTCTTTGGTTCTTTGTGCGTTTTGGGGCGGGTTTGAGGGTGTTCTTGGTTCGATGCATGCTGATAGTACTCTATAGGCTCTTATAGTTACATGTTTTGCATTTTTTCTGTTAATCAAAGTGTGAGATAGTTGCGGGTGACAAGCTGACATGAAATTTTTATCAAAGTGGGCAACATTCGACACCAAAACAAACAAGTATCTAAGTGTTGCGATAGAATCAACAAGGCATATATATAGTTACAGTGATCTGTCTTTCTCTTGTGGCAGAAGCTCACGGCAAACGATAAAGCCGGAATGAGAGCACAGGCTGCACTCAAGTTCCTGTGTGTACCTACAAGCACAAAGTCTATCCACTCACAAGTAAGCCACCTGGGCAGTTCAACACTATCCCACTACGTGGCTCTGTCTTCCGCGGTCTTCACCTACGTAAGATAGATCCTAACCGAGCTAGTTCATCTATTCACGTCACCAAATTTTTTGGACCAGATTTTTGGACCGAGTGACATCGAATGGCCTGCTCAACACCGGAGCACCACCGCTCGTCTTAGCGGCCAATCGAAACCATACAAACAAAAGTTACACATAGTCTTTCACGTCCAGCTTTCACTTGTGGCTACTATTTCGATAGCCCAAAATTTTACTTGCAGTACTTTAATTGCACGAGTAATTTTTCATGAAGCTGTGAGACTGGCGGGCCAGCCGCTTTCTATCTACAATATAAGAATCTACATCACACAAAACATAACGCCAGCTACGTACACCGCCTTCCCAAGTCAACTAAATACAACAGAACTCGCTTACAAACGCCTACGCCTACACACCGCATTATTGCTTCATAGGCTGTCCCACATCGATTCCAAAACCCCTCGCATCCCAACTCTCCTTCGACGCATCCTCCTGACTCTTCCACCACCACCCCAGGCTAAACATATACCCTTCAAATACACCCTGCCTCTTCAACTCCGCGGCGTCCATCCACTCAGCTCCCTTTAGGATGCCCCCTTCCTTCTCCGCCAAAAACTCCGAATCAGCCAGCAAACTTGCGATCGCCGCGATGCTTGTAGGACTTTTCGTCAGCAGCTTGTGCGTGTCGATTTGCACGTACGTAGCGAGTGCACAGATGAACATTACGCCCAGAAACACCTGCAGGAAACGAGTCGAGATATGGCTCTGCTGTAATCGGATCTGGAGGCAATTAGTATGTCATGAAATCACCCTCGATCCCGATTCAATTGTGTACTCACCCCGTTGTAGTTCAAGGTTCCGGTGTAAGTTAGGTTACCGTCGGAGAGAAGTGTGTCACTGTTGGAGAGGCTCTCAGCTGCTGGAGAAGTTGTTTCCACAATAGGTAACTGCACCACGATTTGGGCCATGATCACCCCGAAGAGATGGTCAATCGCTGCTATCACATTCGCCACCTGTGTAATGTCTCTGATGGCGGAAGCGGGGAAATTGGTCCTCCCGTGAACGAGTATCTGAAAGAACGGGTCATAGGCGTCTTGATACCGCGTCTCAATTGCGAACTCGGGCCAGGGCATGCCGATGAAGTAGTTGATCATCTTCGAGCTCAACTTCACAGCTGGCAGCAACTTTGACGCATCATTCGCATCAAGGACCTGCGTTTCGACGACGCGAAACTCGGGAAGCGAAAGCGTCGTGTCTACCGACACCTTTTCTGCCACTGGGACGCACTCGAGGCCAGTGATAGAATCTGTGTTGTTTTCTGAAATAGGGCCAAAAAAGAAGTGGACTACGCCGTCGCAATACAAGAGTGATTCTTGAAATATTGCCGCGATGGTCCCGGCTATCGGGGCTTTCACTTGGCCCACCAAGTACCCACCATTACCTTCCACAGGGCATGCCTCCGTTTTGATTTGGACAATCAAACGACGTACTAGCGGGTAAGCCAATTGTGATGCTTTTGGAAATTTTGCGACTTTGAGCTTGAGGTTTTTATCTTTGGGAATGACGGTGCAATCCAAATGTGGTCTTATCGCTGGGAGAGTGGCGCTGAACAGGGTTGTGGCGTTTGCAAGACTGGCGGCATTCTTGATCCGACCGGCATGCAGCTTGGGAAATGCAAGATTTTCGTACGTATAACGCGGATACGACTCGTTGGTTGTTGTGACCATAGTCGCAAGCATCAATCCAGTATTATTGACGTAACCATAAGGTGAGTTTCGATCTTGAGAGAACGATGTTGCCTTTCCCACGTTATCAGCGGTTTCGTTAAACCAACTTGTCTGCACCACTCCAAAGGCTGAGGAACTGGGGACGATATCAGCGGTGTAAAGACCGCTGACAGCAATCGTGAGCATCGGTGCTACAAACATACAAAGCGTCGTCAGAAATACCGGCAGCTGTTTCAACTTGATAGAATCCCACAGAGCATGCACCGTAGGTTTATTCATCGGGTTTTCGAAGATGCTTTTTTCTAGCGGCGCTGGACCGACGTGCATGATACGGTAAGGTTCCATAGTTTTGACTGTAACATCCAGCAAGGCGAAGACCATTTGTACAGTAACCATAGCAGCTGCGGGAATATACGCCCAAGTGTAGCGCAAGTATCCGTTCTTCGGTGCATCACCGAGGCCGTGATTTCCCTGAGATTGTCGGAACAGCAACTCGAGCGCAATTATGAAGGATACTGGGACGATGAGGATCGTAAGTTTTCCCAAATTAGTGACAACAAAAGGACGCCACCACACCACTTGCGCTGATGGTAGTACATGTCGCTCTGGCTGTTCTTCTGTTTGTGGAATCGCTTCAATTCTAAACGAACGACCGGTGGCGAGAGTTTGGAATTTGTGCCCAGAGAGGAGGCCTTTGATATCCCTCAATCCGCAGACTCCCGAATCCCGAAGTATCCGGAGCACTCGGGGATTGGCGGCAAGAATAAGTGCGATTGCACCAATTGAGCCCGGGTCACGACAAACTACATGTCTGGGCGCGAATATGCAAAATGATATAGCGAGAACCATCAGGATTATCAAAATTGCTTGTACGATCCTTAGAGAGAGTGGCTTCAGTAGCAGTCGTAGCTGAGACGTGGTGACGCTCCCAATGAGTTCACTTTCCCCGGGACTGACGAGATTGGAATGAGCCAACTGCGCGGAAACCATACGGAAAGTTTTGTTTGAAGTTCGCAATAAAACATCGGGATTCAGCATGTCAGCAAGAGTGAGGTTTGGTTCTTGTTGCATCGCAAGGAACGTAAACGCGTCAATATTATGCGGGTCTGCAAATGTCGCGTTGGAATTCCCCGCAAGATCAGTCGTTGCATTAAAAGCTACTTCAGAAGCTTTCGCGAAATCTCCCCGTGAGAACTCCGGTAGAAGCCGGCTGTCGTCTCCTGTATCAATTTCGACGGATATCGGTTTCAGTGATTCGGCCGAATCCAGCACCACCGTTGCCCTTTGGATGGCGTAGGTGGGGTAGCAAATCAGACCCACGGCGCTTTTGAGAATGTAGGATGATGATGAATCGTTGGAGTTTTCATCTAGAGGTGTGAATAGTTCCCAAAGTGACATGAAGACCAAGAAACTAGTCCCTCCGTCCGCTTCTTCCGCCCTGTTGCTACAATTTCCTTTTACGAGCGCTCCCACGTAGCTGACCGGGCCCTTCTTGCTAGCCGGACCACCAGTATTGACTTTCATACCTCCACATGCGGGTGCTGCCACCTCCACATATGTTCTATTTGTGCGCAAATTTAAAGTGACATTAGCCAATGACCCTATCACACACCCCATATCTCCTGAGAAAGTTTCCACCATTGCGGTGATGTTGGTAGTATTTCCGTAAGTTGGTTGGAACGTCTGATACGCATATTTTTCGGTGGTGCCGACCGGGAAATCCGTACCGAGACTGGAAGCCCAATAGGTATTGTAAATTGGCCGAAAGTCGACTGCCGACAAGTTGTACGCGCTTCCGTTGAAGCGATCCAATGACATCAACTGAGTTGAATTCCTAGCTATATCGACTGGCTGCAGACTGAAGAGGGCAGTAGAGGCAATAATCATCAATTTCATGAGATTAAACCCAGCTTGCGAGGCAAGCACGAGCCAGTGGCGGTTTTGAATCGCCAATATGAAAGTAGTTATTTCGAGCGGAGAAATATAGTCTAACAGGAGGGTCTTCTCGACTGGGCTTGGGCCTCGGATAAGTTCTACCCAGGGCATCAGTTGTCTTGTCCGGTAGTCGATTTGTCGCCACCACGCAGATAGAATAACGAGGACTGGGGCAAGTGTCAACATATCAGAGCCAATGGAACAGGATACGATGATCCATACCGGCGGTTGGTCCATACGTCCATAGATAGTGGTGTCTCGATACTGTGGTGCTCAAGCCTCGATTTCGGTCCGAAAATGCAGCCAGCACTTCTAGCGCAACAAACATCATGGCCAAGACCAATATTAACAAGAGAAGTGAAGTTCGTTTCAGGAAGAACGAATTCCAGTATGTGACGGTGGGTTTCTTTGGCGAATCTTTAACAACATTGGTTCGTGTCGGGCCTTCCAGAAGATCGCTGCTCGAATCTAAACGGTTCCGGGATGCCCCGGAGCCAGTTGACGCACTCGACTGTGTACTGTACGTCCCAAGAACATCGCGACGTACTGGAGCGATTTCATCGTCGGTGCTGCTGGGTAGTGCGGGAACGGGTTTTCGGGCGATTTTAAAAGAACGTGGGTCAGCCATCGCAGCATATGTGCAGAGATCTGTTATTTGTTGCTAGATGGGTGTTCGATACGCCTAATGAGCTCCCCTAGTCAGTTCTATCCGTTCATTCAAAGTAATAGTAAACACCCTTACTCGAATACTGGGGAGTAAATTGTCGGTTCCAGAGTTTCTGCACAAGAATGGACCATACCCAGACTCCGATGGAGTACCTGAGCGAGCTTGCAAGAGGTTGGGGCCGAGGCAACGTACAGTACAGGTTATAGCATGCTTGACAGCGGTTATTATTATCACCAGAATAGCCTGGGTGATGGCAGTTGGCGATTTACTTAGACAACTACCATGTGTGTAACATATAAACTAATGCGATTACCCAGCGCGCTTATTTAAAGATTAGAGTAGAGAACTTACCTAGGTGCAGCAGAGTAAGTAGTAGTAGAGTTAGGTAGCGCTGCCACGTCAAATAAATCCGGCAACTGGATGTGGCTGGTTGTGGACGCTTTCCTTAAAAAAGGAAAAGGATCCTGTACCAAGCGTTAAGGTTCGTACGTCACGCATCACGGATGGCCCGTCCGAAGAGATTTTATTACGATTTTAGCCCACTTTTGGGCATTAGGCATTGAAAAAAATCGTCACGCTCGAAACCTCGTACGAACCTTGACGCTCGGTACGTAGTGAGAGTGAGTTGATAGGATTGAACTTACGCACTGCCTTGGTAGAATGCTGGTGCTCAAAATATTCCATGGATCTGCTTCGTTGCATTTGTAAACACGGTTTGCTACATTCTTTAGGATTCCGAGTATTCCACTCTCAGAATACGGTTGTGGGGTGCTGGAGTCAGCCGAGATGGATCCGCTGGGGATGTGCCTAGATCTATAAAGCGCAGAGATTGAGTCCGGTCTCTCAATCACTGCAGGACAACAACGTAGATCCCTCTTCCCTTGGTGAGTAATTCGGATAGGAAGAATTCCGAGAGGAGTTGAGATCTGCGAACGCTCTCAATGGTCGGAAGGTGTTCGGAGCGCATAGCAGAGTTGCTTTGAGGGTCGAAGCAATGGCCAGATTTGCAGGTCTAAAAATGGATATTTATGGCATTACATTGTAAATGAAATTTGGACGCGTTCATCTGAATTACCCATACCAAAGCGCTTGTCTGCCAAACAGGGGATAGGGTCTGCACCTGCAGCAGTCTCGTAAACCCACTAGTGATATAAAAGCCCACTATATACTTTAGCCCCTCCTCTCCTGCTTTAGTACATATATATATTGCGGTCGGAGTTCTCGTTTCGGTTACCAGCCTCCTTAATTTCCCCAAGGTGCGAGGTGCACGGGATGTTTCAGCCCTGTAACTCGCCATATAGCTGCAGGTTCTTTATTTCTACAAGGTTTTTGGTTGTGGCCCGTGATCCAACAGTTCTTTCGTTGTATGATGCGCATGCCATGGGTCATGATCATGTCTTGACCCTGCTACCAGATTATAATTATGTACCGAAAGTGAGAACAAGGTAGCCATGTATCCAGAATATGTGGTGGTTCGCGGGGTAGAGGAGGTTATTTTGCTCTGATTGAGAACATATTAGGACCCAGGACCATGCGTCCTACAATATTGACTCCGGATAGTCACCTCCGATCACTTCCTGGAGTCCGATAGTACATAACTTCGTCTACAATGGTATAATCGCGCACTCCGATAGGTCTTCACACCCATAGAAAGTAACTGCCAGCCAGAGGCGACTGCCCGTGGTGAAGAAGAACGAATCTGTAGGATAAAGTGATGATCCATGACTGTTTTTCCATATGTACATACCGGGTACCCCGCATAACGAGACACAAACCTAGACGAATATGTGGGATATTCCTAAACAGAACTGAGAACTAGTCCCAAAAGCAATACTAATCTTCATATCCCCTCACCAACACATTATATGACCAGGTCTATGCATCATACTTGCTCACTCGTGTGAATTTATATGGAATTTGTTATGACGAGGATAGTTGACTGCATTTAATAAAGAGATCGCGTTGTATCTTTGGGTATGTAACTAGTCACTGTTCACATAAACAATGAAGACTCAAGACTGTCATGGGACTAAGGAAAATTGACCCTGAGATATCTCTTTCTGTTCGTCCAAGAGCCCACCCAATCCCATGAGACGGCTTCCCGGGACGCCGCGTCTCATACCCACCATTAGTAAGGACTCATGTTCCCAGTAGTTGTTCTCGGGCCGCGGACTGGAGTTTGAGACCGGGCCGGTGGCGAGTTCTAGACTGGAATTTGTAAACTCAGTTGACTGGAGATGGTTGTTACTAAGACACAAATAGTGATATGGCGCAATGGCCATCTGGCAGCCACATGGAAATAAGGTTCAACGGTAGCCACCATGACCGCTACCACACGCGAGAGCTTAATGTAATCATGACGGCGGTTGCTCCGTTAGGCATGGGCTGACACCACGGAGCAGAATGGTTCGACTGGACATATTCCATCCTGCCACAGTCTCTACCAGAGGCCAAGTCCCTCAGAGCCACCTAGGAAGTGGAGCGGCGAAACTGTCTACCATGTTTGCCACCAACTTCAATGCCACTTGTGCTGGGCGCGAAAGAACCATCCTACACTTAACTATACACTTATACCTGTGACTTGTGCTTGTCCCATACCTATAGCTACATAGCCCCGAGTTTCTCTCTTTCACACCAACACAAGCGCACAGTTCCTCCCATACATACCGGTCTGAGATCCGAATGAGGTCCGATGACCGCCTTCCGCCACTTGTTTACTCACTATTTTTCACTCAGAAGGCACAGATGCCAGCCAATCACCATTCAAGGTCGCTTAGCTCAGTTGGTTAGAGCGTGGTGCTAATAGCCGAGCTAGAACACGCCAATGTCGCAGGTTCGACCCCTGCAGTGATCATTCTTTTGCATCGTCATCTTTCTTTTTCCTGCCTGCATCAAAAAAAAGATATAGAGTAGAGCACTGCACGTAGAGAGACCAACCCTTCGGCGAGCCATTAGCCAGAGCCTAGCTGTGATTGGTACGCCCACTCGCTCAGGGTGCACTTCTCCACTCTCACGCATGGAGGACCTTGCTGAAAATAGAACGCAGCGGGGGGACAAACAGGCAGAATGCGCGGTAAAAGCGTCATAGAACCGCACTCGGTTGGTGGAAATCTCGGTGTTACGATGTAGAGGGGAATCGTGATCGTAAAGAGGCAGCCCCTAATCATGTGGGTACCCATGCCACTATACCACAGAGAAGGGTACCCCTCCACCAAGTAGCAGCGTAGAGTACATAGGCGGGAAAAGTTTGAATTATGTACTTCCGAATTATGACATAGTTGTCATCTCTCTCCCCATCCCCCAGGTCTCTCTATATACAATACACTTCCCCTTGTACCCCCCCTCCCGAACTCATCTACAGAAAGAATCCAAGAAAAGCTTTTTTACTCCGCAAAAAAACCCCGCAAGAAAAACTTTTGGTAAAGACTTTTGTTTCCCCAGACAAAAGAGAATAGAAAAATGAAATAGCAAAATCAAAATGGTATCGCTCTTTGAACCTTGAGTAAATAAAGAAAAGACCAACTTTCAATCATACAGTGCGTCCTTCTCCGCCAATCCGTGTGGTGGTTCCTGGCCATCTTACTTACACGTATCTGAATGAGAGTGCGTGCAAGGAGGCTCCATAATGTCCATCATTTCATCCAGAGCGAGCGATCGTGGGTCCAGTTGCAGTAGCGGTTGTATCAAAGCAAATCAAACCCTCGGCTCCACCCAAAACACCAAACTCCACGAACAATCAACTGCAACCCCCTCATCCCCGGCAGCTGCGCCGCTCGAAACGCCGCGCTCGCAAATCCATAATTTCAAACTGGTCTATTATATAATGTCCCGATGGGATGGAATGCGAAGATCAGGTTCGGACGTTGATTTTGAGGCGTCTCCACCGGGCACCAAATACTCTGCACTCGCTGCAAACGCCGCGCTTGCCGTTTTCGGTTGCACACGGCTCGCAGAAGCCAGAGACACATTCGGTACAGACGAAGGCATGTTTCAAGCCCACTAGGCTGCGACACTCGGTGCATTCCACCTTTGGACCGGTATCATCAGAGGAGCTGGCAATGGATTGGCCAGACGGCGTGTTGGGACAGATGCTAGGGAGTGTTTGTGCGGTTTGTGGTGGAGAGGGAGGCATGCTGGTTTCAACGACGGCACGGGTGGTGGCCGCTTCAATCAGCTCGTCCCATCTTGAGGGGAAAGAGGAAGATGAGCTTGTAGATGTGGTGGAGTCGAGGGTGCTCTGTCGCTTCCGTTTCTGCTGCTTCGGCTTTGTCACCCGTGGCCGGGGAGTGGGGACGTTGTAAGGCATTGGGTGAGAGTAGTGGTGAACATGAGTGAACGGAGGGTAGTGAGAGTGCTGGTATGGGCTGTTGTAATCTTCGTCTTCGGTCTCCTTCGGAATTCTAGTCAGCTTTTTTTTGGTTTAACAACGGAAAGTGATGGTAAGCTACCGTCTCAGTATGGCCACGGAGTATCTCTTCGTCAATTTCGTGTTCGCCATCCATATCATCGTCGTCATGGTATTCATAAGGAGGGAATCCACGGGCAGCAAAGCTTTGGGCAACGGCGGCGGCGGCAACCGAGAGCGATGGAAGTTGGTTATCGGATTCGTTAGCGGAAGAGGGTGGAGACATGGTGTTAAGGTAGTGATCTTCATCTATTGTCTTTGAGACTGTAGATAAAGGGTTAGCACTTATTCAGAAAATAAAGTACGTATTTTGGGCTAGGGTAGGTCGAAAGAGCGATGAAGGGATATTCACTCGACGAATCAAGATTGAAGAGAGCTCTCCGACCAGAGACCACACATGGGTACTCCTTACAATCTAACCAACAACGCTCGAACGCTCCACCATGATTGTGACGGGTGCACGTGCAGCTGAAGGACTGATGAAATCTGAAGCAGCATCCGGTCGGTTCGACCACGGCGTATGCCTTCAGGGCAGGTATTTGGGCAAGGGGAAGGAGAGCTGTTCGAGGCAATTCGTGGTGGTGGTGGTGATGTTAGGAACTTACGTTTCGAAGACTTCCGCGACTGCGAGTTCACAATATTATGTTTCCTCATTTGTTGGACAGGTACATGATGATGCATCATGTTCATGCCGTTGTTGCCGTTATTCCTAGGCTCGATGCTAACCATCTTCGCAAATGTCTCTGGACTGGCGGGGAGCTTTGGGATCCAGTTGTCTGGATGAGCTCGTCGAATATGTTCACATATTGAACGGTATGCAAAGTTCTGGGGAGTGCAACAGAATCAATCAGCTTCACCATTTATGTTGAATCAATCCTACACGTGCGGCAGAGTACTCACACCAACACACTTCTTGCGGCATTGAGATCCATCACTGTTAAACAGCGGGCACACGACCTCCCCAACTGCCCCTTGAGTTCCATGAGAGCTGCCTGATGAGCTAAAGCTCTTTGCAATTGTTGCCGGATTCTTCGAGCAAAATGGAGCTTTCGTCATCGGAGGCATTGTGTATAAGCTATATTGCTGTATTGATATCGAACTTTGAAATACCACAACACGGTCAATTGTTTGGCGAATAACTGTTTGGCGGATGAATAGGAGGAATTCGAGATCAATGCGACGGGAAGGCGATTGAGGTGGTTAATTAATCGGGAAAGCAATAACGGCGCAGTGCTGCAGTATCGGGTGGTGTATTTCTCGGTTAGGTAGGTGATAGGTTGGTAAAGATGTCGTCTGGGATAGGTGAGGGGGAGACAGAGTAAAAACAAGAGCTCTTTTGCCCGCATCGAAGGGGGGAGGAGGCCTGCAGTAAGTACTAGGACGAGAGACGTACCCGTCGGGGAAGTAGAGGGGGGGTCGTGAGGAGAAAAAAAACAACAAAAAGCAGAAAAAAACTCGGTGGTGGGTTGGGGGGTAGCTAAAGTGTGCAGTAGCTGTGTGGTACCCTAGCAACAGCTCGCCACACTGAGCTTCCGCCAATGGTAGGGCTTCGTATCTCATCAATTTCCTTCTTCTTTGGCTCTTGTGAGGGGCAGCGCGGAGAGAGTCCCTTGGCTCCCCAGCAGCCGGAGCTGCAATCGAGGAGCAGCTGGGGTATCTAAAGTTGCATGTAATGTTATCGGCAGTTGCCAATATGCAACCTCATGAGCCCTGCTGACATCCATCGCGCGCGGCATCCACCATTTCTACCTCGAGCGTTTGTACAGGACTTCTGTAGACAGATAGCTCCGCAAGATTTACTCGGATCCAGACACCAGATGGGATGCAGGCGGAAACGAACTTCTGGCATAAGATGGGCTCCTTCTCAAACGTAGCAACCAATTGGTCGCCCTCGAGGAGCCGAAGCATAAATAATTATCGTTTCGATGAAGCGTAGATACAAGTAACATCGAGATTCAGTACAATGATATTACAGATAATTGATTATCAATTGCCACTATTATTGCGCAACCGTCCCACGCTCAAACCTCTATGAAGATGCTTTCCCCTTCGCATGCTGGCCATAATAGTGCGCGCTCGCGTGGAGATGGAATCGGGGACGGCCATGGTCAAAGCTTTGTCGACTGTCTGTGTCAAGTGAGACAATTCGGGAGAGTCCGGTCGTGATCACCTCACTGTCGTTCCCGCAGGGGTTCTTCGAAAGAAAATCTTGTCGAACTAAACCCCAACCCACAAAAGAAGCAAGTCATTTCCCACCCGCATCAACTAGCTGACTTTCCTGCATGAACGAGACAAGAGCTGGAGCACGAAGATTCAGAGAGGAGAAGCTGGAAAATTTTCTTTCCTAGCGAGGTGTGTTCCGTCATTCGGCATGGCACTCGACTGGTCAGAGCTCCCACCATTAGCTTTTATCACCGTCACGTCAGGAAAACACACAAACAGATCGCACCCTACAACGAGCTGGGGGAAACGGAAGGGACAAGGCATTAGACGGCAACCGAACAATCCATGGCACAAAGACAATTGAAATTGAAATTGTATCCTGCATAATTAACCGCCGTTGCACAACTGAACCCTATTGTGATATGCACCAAGCAACTCCTTTTCATTTCAAGATGTAAGTGCGCTTGCTTTTCGTATCTCCATTCTGAGAAGGAGACGTTTCTCAAGGAGAGACTGTACAACCGCATAGAGTTCCTTCGTTTGGGCTCATCGATGTCCCAGCTTTTCTGATTGGACAGAGCTCTCTGGAGCTATGACATGGAGCTTAAATAAAGCTCTCCTTTGTCGCTGCTGCGAGACATCATCATTACCCATGTCGAAGCCTCATCCCTATGCCTCACCCGATGCATCCGTCCCGAAATAGAGGCGCAAAGAGGGATGAAGAAGTAGGTAGGAGCTCACGAGACGATAGGTTATCCCTTTCACCTTAAAGACAAACTTAAGTCTCTCGCTCCGTGTGTGTAACAGTTACATAACGCCGTGGGGAGAGCTCGAAGCCTGCTCCGGTTGCAGTTTCCGAAAACGGTAGCTGAAAGAGTAGGGTTGCAAAAGAGGGGAAGCTCGGAGCTGTTCCGGTTTAAGGGTTTTTTTCTTTGCACCACCTTTTTTTATTGACTTCCTAGAGCTTTGTGCGCCCCGCATTTCAGCCTTCACGGCGATTTCTGGATTTCTGGATATCTGGGCTCAGTTTTTGTTCATTTTTTTGAACGTCATCTCTTGCTCATCTCGGTCCCTTATCGCCTTGCCCAATCACTTGATCGTCGCGGGGGCAACCAAAAACGTGCGAGTTGCTACCACATCCCGCACTCCAATTTCCGTACCTTCGAGCTCATCCGTAAGCAGATCAGCTAGTAAGCTACTAGAGCACTCTAGCTGTAGTTCTTAGTTGCAGAGCACCTGCATGAAGAGCGAAAAATCTCGTCCAACCGTGCCGCCGGCCAGAACATAAATAGCAGACTGCCATGGGCGGTCAAGAGGGGTTATGACAGGTTACGGCGCAAACACCGTGGAAGAATTGTCGAAGGCCTCGGGTAGCGGACATAGGCCGGAGTTCCCGAGTTGACGGGGCTCCTTCCTTGGCACATTGTGTATCACTCGTAGTCGAGCTTCGAGAAGCTAAAGTTGACGCGGGAGAGAGTTTGGAACTTAACATGGAACTGGGTTGTCTAATTTAACGATGGTATGGTGGTGACATGAATCTAGATTCTAGAAGCCCTTCTGTGCTCCGTTTGAGAGCTTATCGTGACAGCCTACTCGAACTATTGAGTAGACGAGGATATACGATTGAGCTTCTGTAGCCTTAAATCGTCGGGAGTTCCGAACATCAAATTGCCAAAATCGGAGTGACGCTATCCTTTATTGTTCTGCCCAAAAATCCCTCTGGTCTGAGGGCAAACGATGAAGCCAATATGCACTATGACGGTGCGGCGAAGGAGCGAGAGTCGGAAAGTAGTAGTGGGATGCCCTCTACAGGTGCTGAGCTCCAAGATATGCACTGCATTAGCTTGATACCTCATGATTAATTGGAGAAGGAGCGCATGTGAATTATTTAAATACGCGGGAACTACTGAACTCATTTGAAGAAGATCTGCTCACGCGTAGAGTACATTAATCAATGGCAATCAATCTCAACAGAATACAATATGTTGAGCAATAGAATACCCACAAATTGTAGGATGTCGGGGTTCGCCATGTTCTCGAGGTTTGATGGTAGGAAACTGTGAGAGTGAGAGAGAGGGAGAGGGAGAGAGAAAGTCTGATAGCGGGGTGACGGGACTCATGAAGAATATCAGTACAGCGGATGCGAACTTGAAACAGTGAAGAGTGTGGCATTGTCGCTTTCGCTTAACAAACACTAGCGCAAAGCTTGTATCATAACCCTAATCTCATACTGCGCGCGTTGAGTCAGCTAATTAACTCCAACCACTTCGCGAGTTCGCTTGCTCGTATCACCGTGCTAAAATAAGCTACACGATCGTGCGAGGTGGCTGTCCTGAGGCTGAGAGAGCGGAGAAGCTGAAATTTGAGCATCGCTTTCTTGTCTTCCCCGTGAACTCCTGAGTATCCCATCATCACCACCCTTTCAAAATTCATCATCACCGTTGCCGTCGCTCAAGCGATCACCGACGGGATGGAAGCAACAAACCCATATCGCCCGCAGCCCCAGCTCCCACGTGCTCGTACAATTAGTCCTAATGCCGGCCAGTCGTATCAATATCCCCAGCAGCAGCATACCACGACACCGCAACACCAACAGCAGCAGTCTACGACGACGACGACGACGGAACAGCAGCAGTTCCAATATGCAACCCACGTCGGCGGCCAGTCGAGTAATGATGCATATCTATATCCGCATCAGCAAATTCAGCAGCTACAGCAGCAGCAAGTATCTCCACAGCATCTACAACAAATACAGCAACAGCAGATTCCGCAAGACCAGATTCAGCAACAGCAGGTCCAGCAACAGCAGGTCCAGCAACAGCAACAGGTCCATCAACAACCTTATCCGTATTCTCAGGGAGCTAGTCCAAGCCAGCAACAGCTGACTGGAATACATCCAAATGATACCGCAGTCTACGCTTCGCAGATTGCGCAACAAAACCAAGACAACCAGCATCACAGCGCAGACGTTCCGACCAATAGCCCTCTACATCAGCAACCGCAACAGAACATACATGTGAACATACCGCCGCAACTACCGCCGGGATGGGACGCACACTGGGATCAGGGACAGCAGAGATATTATTACCACAATACAGCGTTGGGACAGACTACTTGGGAGCTGCGTGAGTGAACACTACTTTGTGCGGTGGAAATGCTGACATCCAGCTCAAGCCCAGCCACATGCACCTTTACAGCAGCCGAGTGGTTATCCACCCTCCCAGCATGCCCGAGCAAACACCTTTCCCCAGCAATCCCAGACTCCTGCTCCTTCCCAATCTCCACACTACCCGCAACAGCCGCACCAGCGTTTGCAGTCCCCTATCCAACTCCGTACTAGTCCAATGCAAATCGCCCAACATCTGCCGCATCCTCAGAGTCCCAGAACACCAGTAGGGGTCAACCGCCCACAAAGTGTCCAATCACTAGACAATCACGCACGGGTTCTGGTCAAGAGGATTCCATTATCAGTTGCTTCTAATGTCGAATTGTGCGGAGAATCCGCAGCTCCTATCCCACGCCCAGCTCCAACGCCTGTTCAACAGCATGCTACACCCGAAACACCAGCTCCCACGTCAGGGCCACAGCAGAAACAGCAGCAACAGCAACAAAAGCAGCAGAGCCCCCAAGTTTCCACTCCACCATCTCATCCTATGACGGCTACCCCAGTTACAGGAACACAGCAACCACCAACATCTCCCCGTAGTTTTCAACACGGTTTTGCAGAGATTGGGCAAACGAGCCCTGGAAAAACCGCGCGCTCGCCTCAGCAGCCACAAGGAGTTACTGGTTCACCTGAAATCACTCGAGATTCTTTACTAGAAGCCTCCACCACATCCACAGAACCGACCCAGACCCAAAACCCCCCAAAGATACCACCAAAAACGCCCTCAACGCCTGAAATCACTCGGGATTCCTCGCTAGAAGCCTCCACCGCATCCACAGAACTGACCCAGACCCAAAATCCCCCAATCCCACCAAAAACGCCCTCGACGCCTCCACCTTCGGAAAAAAAGCAACCCGGTAACATCGACCCTTCCGTCTCACCGCTCATTCGCACGCCTCCTCCAGAACCCAAACCTCCGCGAAAGTCCCCACCTGCTCTCACCTCATCTGACGTTCCCATCATGTGTTCTACAGCATTCGGCCCAGTTTCCATAACCGAAGATCCCTTCTGCCCTCCACCAAAACCACGCACTCCGCCTCCGCAGACTGAAGAGGCTCCTAAGATGTCGGCGACCTTTGGGTTTGGCATGGATGGCGACGACGAGTTTGCAGGGTTTGTTGTAACGACGGGATTGAATGCACCGAAGGGACAGGGAATGACAACGACGACCATCCTCCGCGTTCCTGCAGATCGTGATGAAGAGAGGGAGGATGATGGTGGAGGTGGCAGTCCCTTGTCGATCAAGAATCCGAAGCCGAATATTCCTCCTGGTGCGATGAGTGTGCCGCTGCTACATCGGGGGAGCGTGAGTTATGGGAGTCCGACGCCACAGCCACAGCAGCAGCTACAGCAGCATGTGGAGATGCAGCCGGGAGCGCAGATGCAAGGGTTTCCACAGCAGCAACCACCGTTGGGCCAAATTCCGATGCAGTATCAACAGATGCAAGCGCAGATGGGACAGATGGGTATGCAAACGCAAATGGGGGTGCAGCAACAGCAACAGATGCAACCCTTCCCGCAGCAGCAATTCCAACAGCAGCAATTCCAACAGCGGCAATTCCAACAGCAGCAGCCGCTCCAACAAGGCCTGGCAATGTCCCGACCCGGCACCACGATGCCAATGCGGAAACCCGTCGGCACGGTTATGCAACCCACAGCCCTCCAGAACCAGCAGCGACCGATGTCAGTTCAGCAGCGTCCAGTGTCAATATCACCCTATCCACAACTGCAACAGCAGCAACAAAACTCATATCAACAAAAAGCGGTGCAAGGAATGCAAGTAGCAGGTCGAGTGACACAGCAAGGTCTGCAGCAATCGCTACAAGTTGCACAGTCTGCAACCAAGAAGCTCAAGAACAGCAACATCTGGAAAGATCCCAGCCTGTTGATCCCAAAGCCAAAGAAGAAGCCCGCTACCCAGCAGCCACAGGGACGGGGACAGCCTATGGCTAGAGGGAGAGGACAACCTATGGCTAGAGGGAGAGGACATATGGGACGAGGGAGAGGGCAGATGGTTGTGAGGGGAAGGGGTGGCACGGTTCAGATGAGCAAAATGACGCATCAAGGTGGGCTTGTAGCTGCCGGCGGGGTGATGGTGGGTGGGGGTGTTGTGGTTCAGCAACAGCAACCGATGCAGGGTGGCATGGTCATGCAGAATGGTATGCCAGTACAGCAGCAACAGTTCATCCAACAGCAGCCGATGGCGCAGAACGGTGTCATGGTTCAGTCGAATGGAATGCCAATTCAGCAGGATGGTATGCTACTACAACAGCAACAGCAACAACTGGCGGTGGTGGGACAACCAGCAGCCGTGGCCGGTGGCATGGGGATGCACATGACAATGCAACAAGGCGCGATACCGCTGCAACAGAATGGAATGCCGGTACAGCAAAATGGAATGCCGATACAACAGCAGCAGCAGCAGCAGCAGCAGGTCGGCTTCATGCCACTGCAACAACAGCAGATGCCAATGCACCAGCAACAACAATTCCAGCAGATGAATATGCAACCGCAAAAGCAACCCATGAAGCCAACGAACAGCCAACCAATACAGGTAAACATCGACCCGAGCGGAATCCAAACAAATACCCAATTGGGACCCGTGAATCTCGGCGTCAGCATGCCCGGAGTATCTGCATCAGGCCAGATCGGCCCGGTGAAGCTCTCCGCCAATCCCAATGGTGTCTCGGCCTCCGCTCAGATGGGTCCCACGAAAATCACAGCGAATCCCAACGGCGTCACGGCCTCCACTCAGATGGGGCCCATGAAAGTCACCGCCGGGCCGCAGGGTATTGCAGCTTCCGGTCGCATTCAACTTGGGGCTGTACAAGTCAATGCCAATACTGGCACTGCTCGAGGTCGAGGGCGCGGTCGAGGACAGGGAGCAGGGAGAGGAGCAGGGAGAGGAGCAGGGAGAGGAGCAGGGAGAGGAGCAGTGACACAGCAACAGCAGCAGCAACAGCAGCAACAGTTGATAATGCAGCAGAATATGCTGATGCAACAACAGCAAATGCAGCAAATGCAGCAACAACAGCAAGAGCAAGTGCTCTACGACCAGCAATGCAACGAAGCTGCATACGCCGATCCATACGCAGATACAACCTACACCGAAGCAACGTACACGGACACCGCCGGCGGTGAGGAAATAACATACACCGAGACGACCGTCGATCCCAACACCGGCTACTACGAGGAGAGCACAGTGGTTTATACAGAAGACCCGAACGGCGGCGAAGAGTTTTATGCAGTCGAGGAGACCGGTTACATCGATGATGGTAGCGGTGCTGCAGGGTACGAAGATACCGGAGCGTATGACGAGACTGGCGGGTATGACGAGACTGGCTGTTACGACGAGACTGGAGCTTACGATGAGACCGCTGGGTACGATGAGACGGGCGAGTATGGGTATGAAGACGGAGGGGACTATGGGGCAGGATATGAAGACTGTGGTGAAGGGGGAGGGTTTGAAGATTGTACTGGCGGAATGGAGGATATGTGTGGGGAGGAAGCGGCCGGAGGGGTTGCGGATATGCTGGGAGGTTTGGATTTGGGGGGTTTGTTTTGATTTGGGCATTTTTAGTGGGGGAGTTTGTTCGTGTGGCATCGTATATGCGAGGAGTAATTGTTTGCGTACGAACAAGAGGAATAATTGATGGCTGCGAGTCGGTCATGGAATATCTAAGAGTATTCGACAATAGATCGAAGATTCTAAGCATAAACTCCGGTGGATGGGGGACCGCTCGTGATATCAGCCACTTTCTCTAATATGAAATCTCCGAGACATAGCTTTTGGTAACTCACGTCTGTTCCATCTTTACTTGCCTCCATACAAGAAGCGGGGAACAAAGGAAGAACAAAAAGGATGATCACTGCAGGGGTCGAACCTGCGACCTTGGCGTGTCATATGTGATTATATTAGCACCACGCTCTAACCAACTGAGCTAAGCGACCTATTCTTATTGGCTGATGCATTTGGCAGAAATAAGTTATCATGCAGATTGTCCACAATATTGCCCACTCTCAGTTCAAGTATGATATTCCCTCCCTCTATTTTGAAGCGAGGTCAGGAGTCAATGCTTACTGTAGACGGCTGGAAGATAGTTAAATATTGTAGCCCAGCATCTCATGCTAAGTCGACTTCATATATGGCGGTTTGTATCTGACCGAATCAGATTTTGTAGGTTCACCCGCTCCTTTGAGAGAGATGGATATGAATTCTACTCTTTCGTTACCAAGACGCGATTTCAAACCCTTTAGTCGACGGCCGACTGCCGGGTGGGCGGGGTGGGGAAAGTAGTAGTGGCGGGGTAGGTAGATCTGATAGGAGCTAGCATAGTTTTTCATCTTTGTGAGCGGTTTTCAGAGTCTCTATTTCCTCTTTACCATGTAATAATATCTCTTTCAAGTTTTGGTATCAATAGAGTAGATGGTAATTGATGGGTGGGGCGAACTCGTGGGGGAGAGTACGAGCGCGCGGATGTCTGAGTACTACCTCTTGGCCGGTTTCACCTCCACGTATGTTACTACCTCTGTCGTGGTTTCCGTCACGCTGCAACATACACCGCTACCTTCCAAGCCAAATCTGCTCTCCTTCCTGTTATCAGTCACGCTCCGGTAGGCTGTCGTTAATCATAACACGCCTCGCAAGCTTACGCCCTTCAACGGCTCCATCATCCTATAGCCAGTTCCACAAGTCCGCTCACGTGAGTATCGTGCCCGAGGACCCAAGTTCAGTGTCAGTGTCAAGTCCGGCGAACGTCAGCATACCGCCGTAAACGAGGAGCAGCAGTGAAAAAGGACCACAAAACCTCGCCTTGCGGACAGGATATCAAGTATGGATTTCAGGAGCAGCATATCCTGTATAAGCTCGTTGAGTCGATACCAAACATAGAAGTACTTTTATTTCCTTCGTCTAGATTACATCCTACATATCTTTCGAAGGGTAAGTTGGACTAGTGTTCGGCACGAGACGAGATTTTAGCAGATCTAGGGACATCGCGTCCCGCCGTAGATAAAATCTCGCGGTCCCGGGACTTGGAGCGAAGTCTCCGCGGTAGGCCCGGGATATCTCCCCTATATATCTCGTATATGGGCATAAGGTCCGGGCAAAGTTCACGGTGCTGTTTATGCTCAACCGCTGTCTACTCTCCTCATCAGCTAACTCTCCTACTCTGACAACTTCAATAACATGAACCTCTGAAACCCCAAAGCAAATAGGAGTCTGGTGAGAAGACAACACGGCGGAATATCCTCAGTTAGCGGCTCTTAACCGAAAAAACCGCCCATGAGTTGTTACTCATGGAATTACGGCATGTCCCGTGGCTTTCCCAAAAATCATCCTGCAGCTGCAGAAGTCTCATCCGCCCGGGATATCTTGTGTTGTGCCGAACACTAAGTTGGACCTTTGACCGAGACCGTCAACAGAGATTTTTCGGAGATGAAGACTACCTTAAAATACCATCTGTGGATCATCGGAATGTTTTGTATACGGAAGGGTGGATGGATGAAAGGGCACTTTTGAGATTTGGAAGACCACGCCTGGGTACCGGGATCTAAGTAACTGCGCCACTGCGCGACAGCCATCTGCAAAAAGTCGTCTGTGCCAACGACCTAACCCTAAGTTTTCGCGAGGTTTTCGGCTCGGTATCGCAGCTGAGGGCTATTCCGAACTCAAAAAGTGAGCAGAGCCGCATCGAGTTTCGGCCAGATTTTAGACTAGATTTTAGGTGTGTTCCAAGCGAGATTCTCCTTTCTCACACTCATACATCCACATACTGCAACGAAACAGTTCTCTCTCCAACCAGTCGAAATGAAACGAAACGAGCGAAACGAAACGGGCGACCCGAAATGAGCGAAACAAAATGGGTGAAACAAAATGGGCGAAACCAATCGAGCAACAAGCGGCCGACGGAAACGAAACGAAACGCGATGTCCAATGCTACTCCATCCGATAAAGCCCCGGTGGCTCAGACAGAAGGAGAGATACCAAGTTGCTCAACCTGTGAAGGGGACGCAGACCGGACGTTCTCTCTTGACTGCTCTGATGTCACTGGCGGTGATGTCAATGCACCTATGCTTGATGAGGGGACTCGACTCGGACTCGAACTGTCTAGAAAAGAACGACAAAAAGTTGAGGCTGAGACTTGGAAGCGGCAGAGATTTCTACGCAAAAAGGCCGAAGGCAAGGAAAAGAGAAAAGAGACTCAAGGTGCAATTAGGGAGGCCGAACAATTGGAAGGCTTTGTCGCAGCAGGTTTCCTTCATAGTGAGGCACAGGAACTACTCAAAGACAAAAAACGCGATGTGAGGATTGTCTACCGTCCGAGGTGTCCAGAACGCGCCACCTTTACGAAAGGCCAACAATATGCCCCAAACAACCCTATTTTCTGCGATTTTAAACGTCTCGGCGGACGCGGTAGCGGCTCCATCTACATTCTGGACGAGGACACACATGAGCTTGTTGCAGCAATCAGGATTACCGAAGTCAAGGACCTTACACCCAAATCCAAAGCCAAGTTTCAACATATTTTCTCTTACTTCACATGAGATAAAGGCTTCCACCCCTCTGTTGCCAACAATCATGCAATGGTAGGAGGAGGTATGTGTGCCATTGGATGGCGTGCCTCCATGGAGCAGGGTCAGGCTTTTGGAACCTATGTGCCCCACACCAGCGTGGATCCTTCTATCTGGTACAACCACACAGAGGGTGGAAAGGAGATTCACTGCATGTTTGCAGAAAGCTTCAGGGATATGGCACCAGGCCTATTTGAAAACCAACAAATGGAACGCTATGACTACAGTGTCCCAGCGTTGGGGGTGGATTTTCAAGATGAAAAGAAGAATCATCCTTATATCTTCTGTTCAAACCTTGCTTACACGTACAGTAAGTTTGAATTCCCTGTTTCTTCTCTACAATGTCTGACGTTAGGAATATAGATGGGTTTGAAAACACGGGCCACGTTGACAATGATGTTTCTACCTTTACACATGGTATCAGTGGCAATGTTGCTGCATCAACTTGAAAAATTACCTCTTTTCAAGACGGCTTTGAGATGAGTGGTGGGTTTTTCTACATTGCTGATTATGGAATCATCTTTGACTACGAAAAGATTGACGGTTGTGGAACAAATTTGGCAAGGGCCAGTTCATGTCCACGGCACTGTTGGTGGTACAATCAAGAAAGGATTTACAAGATTTGGAAGCAGCACGCAGATT
>Ga0307515_10004400_pt1 | contig 29170 bp, 39 predicted proteins | sample 17_EM_MG_FD_194513 | JGI IMG/M metagenome (GOLD analysis project Ga0307515, IMG submission 194513) | Populus trichocarpa ectomycorrhiza microbial communities from riparian zone in the Pacific Northwest, United States - 17_EM | ecosystem: Host-associated > Plants > Roots > Unclassified | place... | reverse complement strand
ACCCTGATTTCCCCTGGAGGGAATTACCTGCCCTGTTCTGGACTGAACAAGAGGTAGGGAGCCCGTCCCGTTGGTTTATACGCTATTTAGAGGTGGTTTTGAGGGGATATAGCCCTTTTTCCGTTGGATAGAACGGATGCGGGATTACCCGGGAACGGCGCTTAAAGTCGACCTACGAAGCCTGTTCCCAACCCTCTCCCAGCGGAAACGATTGTGGTCGGGCTCACCCTATTATATACTTGTAGTTGTTGATTCTACGGATAAAATGTACCCCAACTGAGTCACTGTCTGTAAGGCGTAAGGCAATAACTATCTATAACATTCCTAGAAGGGTGCCTGTGGTCGAGATTTACTACGCAATATCTGGGAACTTCCGCATCGCGTACAACTGACGGGATGGGACTGGGTAATCAAGGTGGATTTCGAGCAAGTCTGCCGTGGCACCGTGATTCCATGCGCGGTTTGGACACAACGTCTATGACCCGACACAACGGACGGAATCCCGAAAGTTCCCCCAAAAGTCCGCGGACATTCGTGCATACACGTCGTAGCCTTACAGACAGTCACTCATTGTATCTTATCTAGACAGTATAGTACAGTTATTTAAACATATAGGATATCGTGCAGGGCGGTCGGACTTGGATGAATGCTCCTTACAACGCGTTCGACACCAGATACAACAACTGACGCCTTCGGGTAGCCGGAAACTAGATCGGGAATGATCGGATCGCGGACCTCGGGTAATCCCGCACCCGTTCTATCCAACAGAAAAAGGGCTATATCCCCTCAAAACCACCTCTAAATAGCGTATAAACCAACGGGACGGGCTCCCTACCTCTTGTTCAGTCCAGAACAGGGCAGGTAATTCCCTCCAGGGGAAATCAGGGTGTCCGTGCGACGTGCGAGAGGTGCGTGCGCGCGCGATATGGGGTGTGCGCGCGAGACTTACCTTTGCGCGGTGCGAATTATTTTTTGTGCATTTTGAACGGCATAGGATCAGGGTTGTTTTTCTCTCGCCGCCGCCGTATGTCGCCTTGAGCGGTTTCTTTACCGCCCGTACCATTACACATCTTGCCGAGCGATCACCATGGCCGGACGCTCGTCACCCGATCCACTTGCACGCCGACCGACACCACAACTGGCACTGCTTCCAGGATGCCCCCCTCGAACACACACGGCGTCGTCCGCGCCATTCCGGCGGTTATAGGCCCGCCGGTCATCCACGAAGGCTGGGTCCTCAAGAAACGGAGGAAGAAAATGCAGGGTACGGAGGTATCATCACTCAACTTCCCAGTGCATTGATTCGCTGAACCCATTTGGTCACCCCAAATTGCTTAGGTTTCGCTCGCCGTTACTTTACCCTTTACGAATCTGGAGTTCTATCCTATGCATTTGGCCCCGGAGAGCCCGTCCGCGACCAGATTTCTCTCGGCCAGGCTGCCATCTCAAATGAACCGTGTTAGTATAACCCCGTTGCCACCCGCAAAAGTAACTCAAAGTCAGATGCCAGCTCGCAAGGAGATCCACGTCGATGCAAGCAACGCTACATTCCACATTCGATGCCTCAATACACCCGATTTTCAAGGCTGGATGTCCGCCCTTAGGTATCCAGAACATTCCTCGCTCCGTCTCGATCATGCTGAACCACCTCCTTTAGGAAGTATATTTCGGCAGACGAGCGTGTGAGGAATAGGAGGTCTCTGCAACGGGCCAACTCTCGGATAGAGAGTTTGTTCCGTGCAAATTCTTTGGTCATGGACCTCAGTTCCGTATGTCATCACCATCTACTCACGACGCCATGCTAACGTGCCTCAAGACTATCCATGACTTAGAAGAGGCGATCAGCGCTCTACCGCCAGACGATTCAAAGAAAAAGTATGGGAACGGATCAAAGAACAAAGAGAAACACGGCAAAGAAGTTTTTGGATTGTTCAGGAAATGTACGAGGCACAAACAAACACCAAGTCCTTTCTTATCTCCTGTTTGCAGCCGGCCCCTCCGTTCCGGAGAAGGACGATGTTTCAGTATTTGATTCCGGCGCTCATGGTCGACTTTGCGCTGCCCTGAACACTCTCAAGGAACAACATGCTGCGCTTGCTAAGGCTGTCTCGAGTATCTCTCACACAGAAGCGCCATCGAGTTCCTTGTCAAGCTCGTTGGTCCTTCCCCCAAGAGTCGACGAAGGAGAGGAAGCGTTCCACACCGAATCCCCAGTTTCGGCATCAACGTCTTTGTACAGATCCAGATCGAAATCAGCTTCCGTTGCCACTACCACAAGCGATAGCCTTTGGTTCGACGCGCCCGAGTTCGACGACGGTCCTGAGGAATTCCTTCTCGAATCCACTGGAGCTGATGATCACGGTCCCGATAGTAGGATAATCGATCCTAACGACCGAGAAGACTCGAATTCTATAGATACGGACATCGAAGAAGAGGAAACTCCCAAGCACGAACCTGCAGAATTACCCTCGTACCCTTCACAGATTACTCGGAGGACCCAGCTTCCATCGCTCCCGCCTGCAGACGAAGGTAGTTTATTCACTGTACTGAAAAAGAATGTCGGGAAGGTACGTTTTGTTGACCTTTGAAGAAGTGCGAGTACACACTGTGTCTTAGGATTTGGCCAATGTAGCCCTGCCTGTGACGTTCAATGAACCTCTCTCACTACTCCAGCGGGCTGCTGAGGAGCTCGAATACTTCGACCTCTTGAACCAAGCCGCCCAGAGCACAGACCCGGTCGAAAGAATATGTTATATCGCAGCTTTCGCCGTATCCGGCTATGCGCATACGAGGTTCAGGAGTGGTAGAAAGGGATTGTAAGTGAATCCGAGGTTTGATCAACTTCTTCGTCCACTGATGATATTCAGCAACCCAATGCTTGGTGAGACATTCGAGGACCTCAGGATGAAATTTATCGCCGAGAAGGTTTCCCACAACCCTGTCATTATGGCGTATCACGCAGAGGGAGAAGGCTGGGAGCTGTGGGCCACGTCGGCTGGGCGGACCAAGTTCTGGGGTAACGACTTCTATCAGCAGATGTTATTGACCCGAAAATTCACCGTTCGTTCCCCCCTGTAGGGAAGAGCCTCGAGATAATCCCCCTCGGCGCAATACATGTGAGGATAGGTAGTGATCATTATCAATGGTGGGTTTTCATGTTTCCGTGTGTCGTTTTGGATTCAAATCATTTTTACTGGTTCTCAAGGAAGAAACCCTCATCATTTATGCGGAACCTCATGATGGGCACCAAATATCTCGAACATATTGGTGTAATGACCATCGAGAACGTCACCACCAATGATCGATGCGTCCTCGAATTCAAGGAAAGTGGATACTGGGGTGCTGCTAACGCAGTCTCTGGCTCTGTTTATTCGGCTGTTGGTAAATCCCTGGCAGACGTCGAAGGCAAATGGGATGAAAACATCGTTCGGACCCTTGACGAATCACGCTTTCAACTACTCTGGAAAATCTCCCAATTCCCGAAGAACTACAAGGACTATTACGGTTTTACGCCCTTTGCGATAACGCTAAATGAGATAACCCCGGACTTGAAGCGGAGACTACCGCCAACGGATTCGAGGTACAGGCCAGACGTGCGCGCGTTGGAAGAAGGGGATCTCAACACAGCGGAAGCCGAGAAGCAACGAGTCGAGGAAGCGCAGAGAGAGCGTCGGAGGAACGGGAAGGACCAGCGACCTCGGTGGTTCCGTCAAGAGGGTGATGAATGGGTGTATAATGGCGGTTACTGGGAACAGCGGGAGCAAGGGTGGAAGGACATTCGTCCTCTTTGGTGATACCCGTGATTTTCTGATGCTGTTCAGCCTAATTACCTCACTACGCTTGGGATCCAGAGTGAGGACAATAGATCTAACGTGATACTACCACAGAATTTTGGGATGCAATCACCAGGATCTATCGAGCCGTCCGGGGCATCCGGTTTTTTTTTCGACAAGAGCGAACGCGTGTTCGTGGATTTTGAAAGTAAGGAAATGAGAAACGATCTCGACGGGTATCCAGTCCACCGTAAAAGAAAATCAGGGCCGGGTCCCAGAACACTGTAAATCTGTGACGTAAGGGCAATGCCAAAGAATTAGTTTGCCGGACTTTTCGGACTTCTCCAGCTCAACCCGATCACCATCTTCAGAGCATACATCCATGCCGACAGCAAACCACGGTACAAGATTTCCAAGGAGTCCTACATCCTCACTATCAGGTACCAAGGGGATCCCTTCATAGCTCCCCCGCCACCGTGTTCCGTTATTTACCTACTATCGTAGGGGTCAGGCTCTTCGCCAACACCGTTTGGTACCGTTCCAAAGCCAAACTCAAGGATGCACTCGCACACCAGGATTCACATACCCCCACGGGCTCTCACCAACCATACTGGACTCCCCTAGAGATATTGGAAATGATTATTTCCCACCTCACATACGACGTTCGAACTCTCAAGGCTTGCGCCGCGACCTGCTTCGTCTGGTACAACGTCGCGACTCCTCACCTCCACCACACCCTGACGCTCCGCCAATGGGCCGCAGATACTTCACGGACGTACCTCAACCCACTCGAGTCCTTGCACAAACTCGAGTTGCTGCCGTTCGTCAAACAAGTTCAGTTCGAGAGGGGGATCTTTGGGACTCCTTGGGTCAGTCCTGCAATTTTTGATTCCGAGAGTATACAATACTTCGGTGCCCTGGAGAACTTACAGGACCTCGCGATTGCGGGTCTGGATTTTTCCAAGTTCTCGGTGGGGACTGGAAAATACTTTGGGCACTTCTCGCCTACCTTGCGATCGGTGGCGTTGATTGGTCCGAGGGGTACTCGTCGAGAACTGCTTGATTTCTTCATGCTATTCCCAAAGTTAGACGACGTCAAGATATCGCACTACCATACCTGGGCCGGGGCACATGAGGTGTTCGATACCCCGCTCATCCCCATTAGAGGAGGGTTACGGGGTCGGTTGTCCCTCAAAAACTTTGGTGACGAGGAGTTGTTGAAGGACATGATCGTCGCATTCGGAGGGATGCGGTTCACCTATATGGATTTGCACGATGTGCTAGGGATGCAACTCCTTTTAGAGGCTTGCGCGGACACTTTGGAAAAGGTGCAAATACATCCAGGTGGTACCTTTCAACATTGTAAGAGAGCTTTGGATCCTGGGAGTATTTTTTCAACACCTGAACTGACGCTGTTTGTCAGTATCCCCCCAACCGTTCGACTTCTCGTGTAACTTCGCCCTTCGATCTCTGGAGATCCTAGGTTCGGTCATAGTCGAATCACCGAGACACGCTCGCACAATCAAAGAACTTCTTTCCACCATTATATCTCCAGCGTTCTCCGAGATCGTCGTCGTATTCTCCGAGCTCGATGTGCGCTGGCCGCCACGAGGCTTGGGTGAGGTGCTACGCGAGATGTACGAAATTAAGGAATTTCGTGTGGATTTTTGTTTGGAGACGTTAGAGGAGTTGAGGGCGCAAAACGTACATCAGCTGACGTTGGAGGCGAGGGTATCGGCGGCGGGGGGTGCTTATGACTTTCTCCCTTGTCCACCTTTGGTTTTTTCTCGTACGGTGACAAGGTATGATCGTCTCTCGCTTGGGGGTATGTAACGAATAAAAGTCGTGTGTTGGAGATTATTCGATCGCTGGGTGGACGAACGTAAGCAGAAATAACTTGAAGTTCTTCGGGTACTATCGCCAGCGAGTCGGCTCGACTTCACCGAAGATCGGGGGATAATCGATAATGGCCGAACTTTTCACCGTCTTTCCGACAACCACGTGTGAAGCTTGCGATGTCCCTGCCTGATATACCTGGATGGGGTCCAGGTTTGAGACGTCGGCACGGCTACCTCGGGTCATAGCGAACGATTCTGCAGAATCGAAGACTGTCGCACCAGGCAGGAGTGTAACGACATCCATTCGGGGGAAGCTCGTTCGACACGACAATGATGGTACTGGCGCATGAAAACCCGCTTCGGGCAAGTACTAGGCGATTTTCTTCATCACTCAGGTCGCCGGAGAGGGTTATACCACCGTGGAAGGCCATGAAGACCATGGGGACGATCCAAAAGCCTGGCACAAGGTCGGAGTAAACGATACGAGCGTTTGTAGATCGCCACGTACTGACCATGTACAGGGATCTCTGGTGAGGGCAGTTGCTGCAAAAACCCCAACACAATTGCGGCCATCAACAGCATTGTAGCGGTCGACATCGGGGCGTGGGTCGCAGACTCGAATGGTACCTCGTCGATGTCTCGTTTTCAATGCAAGAGCTGACCTGAAACTTCATCACAATAGTCAAGGCAGTGTTACATGCAGCTGCAGACCTCCTTGGGCAGGGGGCTAGTGACTCGTTGACCGGTGTCCTTCACGGAGCACGGAATCCCGGGAGAACCGGTCCGGCCAAAGGAGGTCGTGATGTGGGGCTCAAGCTCCTTCTATCCAGTGGCTGCCTTCCTTTCACCATCGGCAAGAGCATCGACGATTACCCATCGCAGGTGATCACCTCCGGGATCGTCGAAACCCCACACGATGATGGTATCTTAACAGATTACAGGGATTTCAATAAGGCACGCCAGAATTTCGTCTTATGGTCAACGCAGTCTGATTAAACGTGTGCTAGAACGTTGTGCTGCGATTTGAATTTAGATTCAGTTCACCGTACGCAACGTTTACCTACAGTAATCAGCCGTGCATCGGTAGAATGTCCCACATCTTACGAAGCACTACGCCTGGCCGCTTGTGTCAAACTATATTTGGTTTTGGCATTAGCGCCGGCCGGTTGGGGTCGAGGAAGTTTGGGTGGCACTATACGGGACGGTAGGTTTTGTTGATGCCCTACCCCCCATCCGGCCCCGTTATGTCGCGTGATCACTGATAATGAGACGACTGGGCTTCACACGGATGCCATCACTGTCATCTTCACTCTCGTAAGCAGTGGATCGATCTCTGGCGCGGAGGCGTGTAAATTCCGGGTCATCGCCCAATCTGAGATTAGATTGCTCAGCTGTGTCTTGAATTTCCTGCAGCGGCTATTGTAGCTCCCAAGAAATTTGGAGAATCCGATGGCGGGTGGGGGACACCAGCCGACCTTATCCTTACCCTGCCGGGGCGGGCGTTGGGTACATTGGCCTGACAAGAACCATTTAAATCGAGAGCAGTTTCAGAACAGATGTGACCGATGTTGGGAATTATCAATCCAGAACGCGGGATCTATGATAGAACGGAACCGAAGATGGCCATACAGTGGACTGTCAGGAGGGGTGTCGAGGAGACGTCTGGAGAGGTTGCCTGATCGACTATGCCAGAGGAATTCGGAATTCAACTCTAAAGGAATTCGGAATTCGAGGGTAAGATGACGAAACCTTTGATCATGTAAGTCCCCCGGTCGACACTCGCTGTACGTTAGATTAAACTCTTGCAGCGGGTGAATCCCTGGAATATGGGTGGCACAAGGATTGCGTTTTCTGTGTTTGAAAAAAGGCCATTCACCCGAGCATTGCGCAATCGTCTCGTGTAGTGAGCAATGATTACGGGATATGATCGATTCGGCGCATTTACCTCCTCGTTTCTCAAAACAGCGGCAAAATAAATCATGGCCCTGGTGCTTGCTGGAATCAATGAAATACTTTATCTACCCCGTACGTTGAGTCTCACCCTCACTATTTTCTCTCTTCTCGCCAGTGGGCCTACAGCGACGGCACTTTCAACTCATGAGTAACAACATACGGCCTCGATCGCAATCTGTCGGGGGAGGTGAACGTAACCGACAACACTTTCCCAACGCTATCCCCCTTGAGACGGCGCCCCAGTTAGTGAGTGCTGAATTGACGGCAAACGTGCCGCCGAGCTGACCAATCCCCAGCAACATATCTCTGTACCCCCATCATTCCCATTCACCTCCCAATCCACTGGTCTCTATTCAGACCCCTTCGACGATTTCCTGAGTTCGCTTACCGCCACGTATACCACCCAGCCCCTCCCACAACAACATCAGTATACGCAACCTCTGGTGGGCGGATCTGACCTATCCAACATGGCACCCCACCACCAACAGCTGGATCCGACTGCCCTGGCCTGGTTGCAGCTCTTACAATCTCAGGCCTCTGCGCAGCACGACCTTGGCGTCGGTGGTTCAAGCAAAGCGCAAGCAGAGGTTCTGGAGCAGCCTGGGGGGCCAGCCACACAACCAACACACCTCCCCGATAACCCTGCCAATCCAGAGGAGGAAAACGACTCCGAGACGGAGCAGGCAACAGCTGAAGATAAACGACGACGCAATACAGCCGCTTCCGGTATTTCTTTTGTTGCTTCTCCCTGAGGCGGTAGTTGATCTATCCTCGTAGCCCGATTCCGGAACAAGAAGAAACAGTGGCTGTTAAATATGGAGCGAAGCGTCACGAGCCTATCGCGTCAAGTTGACGAGCTGGAACGAGAGGCAGCCGACTTGCGACGAGAGAACGGATGGCTGAAGGAGATCGTGATGTTGAGGACACGAAAGTTAACCGGTGGGAGTCCGGTAAACTTGTCTGGGTCCCTCGGAGATCAGAAGGACACTGGTCAGCCGGATGCTGGCAAAGGGAAACAGCGACAGCAGTGACTCCCACTCACCAAGGCTCGGTAGTATATATACCAACACATTCTCATTGTCATCGTTACATGTCTCGTTCATGCACACATTGCCCTCCCTTGGCGCTCAGCGTGTCATTTCCCTCACGCGTCTGGAAAACATCGGCAAACTCCGATACGTCTCGCACCACTATCCACATCATCCCATCCTATTTTACTCATCCTCTGTGCTCAAGAGAGCCTTGAACGCGATTTGGAATCTTTCCGCGACGATATAGTTGGTGACCGCTTCCGCCGCATTGTGGTAGTTGCCACAATGCGCGCCCCATGACTTGAATAATTTCGCGTACATTCCTTTCCTATTTTGCAAAGTGTTAGCGCCGCTGTGGCCCTAACTATGTTTGGGGTCAATAAAGTGTGGCGGCCACGCTTGGTTTCACACCAGTATCATGCCGCCAAATCGCACTTCCTCTCAACAAAGCTTTGACACCAATCTCCTTGAACCAGGAGCGCTGGTTGCCCCAGGCGGGCTCCAAACCGTCCTGCGCTCGGTCGAAATAGTCTGTTATCACGACGATTCCTCAATCACGGAGATGATTATGGGGCTCATCAGTCGTCCCCACATCCTGGAGTACATCCTCTCAAGTACGTTGTGTATATCTGTGATCCCTATGGGTCTGATAAAAAAAACCGCCCCTGCAGTCTTGGACGACAAGGCCTATGAGAGATTATCCAAGTGGATGATCGCCCGGTTCCCTACGCCTGCTACACCCAATGTGATGGAGGCTTTGGGCGTCCAACTCCTTCAACGGTTATCCTCTTCTTTAACGTCCGCCGAAGGGGTGTCAACAACGGAACACCGTCAGGAGCTCAGAGAATCTCGAAGGAAAGTGGGTTTGTATTTGGATGTCTTGAAAGAGCTTGGTGGATACGTAGACCGAACTTCAGTCGGTGAAAATGTGTCTCCAATCAGCCGTAAAAGGCCGAAGGCGCCGGCGAGACGCACACAGCTCGACCCACATCCCTTCGATTGCATGGGGATTGCGGTACCAGTGACAGAAGGCGAAGTCCGCGCGGCATGTGGTGACATTCTGCCTCAGCTACAGAGTATGTTAGGAGTGCGTACGTCCCTATCTCTCCGGCCTATCTCGAAGTACTTACCCGGTTTCAGCACTGCATGCTCGTCCTGAGGCGACCTCGGATGTCGGACGTATTCAAGCGCCAACTCGAAGATCTCTCCCCAGAGTCCATAATACAGCCAATCAAGGCCACTCTGCACTTCGAGAACGTAGAGGGGTTTGGAGAGTGGCGCATTTTGTTATCCACCAAGACGCAAAAGTACATGCGAAGAGTCAAACGTGGCAACGGTGTTATGTTCGAGATTGTCGTGAAAAAAATGAAGTGAGCAGAACTCATTCGGCTTGTAACCTGCACGTTCTAACTCGGTAGCAGGGAATTATCTCATGGCCACTTCTCTGATGACAACCAGAAAAAACTCACCGGCGCAAAGATGATCATCCCAGTATACGAAGCCAAAATGACCGGTGACACAAGGCTCGTCGTGAGTTAACATCGTAGGTTTTCCTCGCCCCATAAACTAACCTCTCTCCAGTACCGCATTGACTGTATCCCTGATGGCGATGTGAGTTTTTTTCCAATATTACTAGCATCGTTCTCACGGGCATCGCCAGGGCGAAACTCAAGGTAATTATTTTCCAAGAGTTCTTCTGGGTCCTACAACCAATTATCCATAAAATCAAGCGATCTCTGTTTTTGGTATCTACACTCATGCCCAACTGGATCATGGACGTTTCTGGGACACCCTCAGCCGACAGCTACAGAACAAAGGCTCAGAGTACATCGCAAGGTGTACCTTCAGAAACAAGCCTCTGAACACCGGGGACAACGCTATCTTCCCTGCCAGTTTCCCTCAGCTACCAATACAGGAAGTCCAGGAGATCACACCTCTGGTCAAGGATTGTGAGGAGGACCTGAAAAATGTGTGTGAGCAATTCTGTTGTGAAGCTTCAGCCGGCACACATGCTGACACCTCAGATGTATAGATCCACTCCATGCTTGTGTATGTTCCCGCAGAGCATTTTGTAGCGTATTGACTCATATCTACTCCGACAAGCCTCGAGAAATTCGTTGTTCTGTCCAAGGTAATGTAACATAGTATTGAATAAACCCGTCGTTAATCCTTAGCAGTCTCTTCTCAACAGTAGGCGATCGTTCTAGTCTCCATAAATCCTGGCGCTCACTTCCTGTGAAGGCATCCTTGCGGATCAGGAGATCGCGCATGTGTTTTCCCTCTCGTACGTGTCTAGCTTCATTTTGACATCAATCCCTGATACCCGGAGATAGTGCACAGGAGCAAGAAATCGTTGAAAACACATCATCTTGTTACGTTATTGGCCGCAGTGGCACGGGAAAGACAACTACGATGCTCTTCAAGATGCTCGGTATCGAGTATGCCTGGAAGCAGTTCCCGGAAATGTGGGAAAAACCCCGCCAGGTCTTCGTCACACAATCCAGAGTCCTTGCAACTAAAGTAGAAGAATACTTTTCAAAGCTTATGCTGTCGCTCGAGGCTGCTTCCCGCTCACCCGAGGAACTCCGCCAGATGAGCAAGAGCATCGAAAAGGAGATGGAATTCATTGACCTGGATGACATAGATCAATGGCGACCGGACCTACCCAGGAAGTTCAGCGAACTGACCGATGACAATTTCCCTCTGTTCGTAACGTACGATCAGGTGCGCGCATCGCGATCAGTTTTTCCGATGGTTTATCTCTGATAGACCTGAGATAGCTGTGTCACATGCTTCAAAATGACATCGCGGAGAATGATAATGATGGGTTTATCATTCCAGTGACCCCAATCACGCCAGCGGCGGGTAGCTCTCCCACAAACCCACTGTCACCTCGGAGAACTCGGTCCAGGGGAATTTCAATTTGTGTTCCTACAACAGGTCGTACCGAACGGGGTGGTGAACGGTTTATCGATTACCTCCACTTCCGCTCACGGTACTGGAATCACTTTCCCCAGCACATCACGCGAGTCTTAGGTGCGTGCGTAAAATGTCTGGTGTGAAAGCATTAGTAATGGGGTGGCAGATCCCGCTTTGGTTTTTGGCGAGATTATTGGAGTTATCAAAGGTTCCGAAGAAACCATCGGCACACGGCGTAGGTGCTTGGATCGAGATACCTACCTATCCAGTGGTCGTCAAGGAATGTTCTCCCGCACGAACGAGGCCGTCTATGACCTTTTCGAAATGTACACCAACATAAAGCGACAACATCAGGAGTACGATGCAGCAGATCGGTTGGTTTTGCCCGAATGTTCTTGTGACGGTAAACCACTGAACCTGGCTGCAGGACACATTACATGCTGAAGGAGTTGCGTGATGCCAGCTGGAAGGAAGACGAGAAGGGGAAAAAGATTGACTTCTTGTCAGTGCAATAGAGACCGCATCTGCTTCAGTGGACTATGTTAACTCACGTTGCAGGTATATCGACGAGGTACAAGATAACCTCCTCATAGACTCCCTTGGTGTGTACCCAGAACCCTCTTCTCCGCGGTGTGACTAAACCACTTCCTCCCCTCAGTTCTTCGAACCTTGTGCAACAACCCGCATGGGTTCTTCTGGGCTGGTGACACTGCGCAGGTGAACATTATCTATTTGCAGACAGCACCTTCCCTAATCCACCTGTAGACGATATCCATTGGGAGTTCGTTCAAATTCAGTGATTTGAAAGCATTTCAGTACCGGATAGAGGTACTAGTGTACCCTTATGCTCATTCCTGCACTTGCTCACATTCCGTTAGAAGGAACTCCGTCATGGAGCACAACCGAAAGATCCAAAGACCTATGAGCTAGTCGTCAATTATAGGTCCCATGGAGGAATTGTGAATTGCGCCCGCTCCGTGATAGAACTGGTGACGCTGTATTGGCCGCACTCCATCGACATATTGCAGCCAGAAAGGGCATCCGTTGACGGTTTCCGACCAATTTTCTTTTCCAGCCAAGGAAACGTAATTTTGTTTCTGGTACTGTTCTGGTCGTATCGTTCAACTGATGTTTGTGCGAACAGTGTGACTTCGAGAGATCCTTCTTCGGGGATGGCCAAGGGGAGCCGGTTGAATTCGGAGCAGACCAATGTAAGCACGTAGTTTCTTCTCACCTTCACGAAATTTACTCACACGACTCGACCAAGGTATTCTCGTTCGTGATAACGATGCTAGGCAACGACTAAAGGAGAGATTGGGAGAGGGGAGCATCATCATGTAAGCACTGTCTCAGCATAAACTCGCACCTGTATAACACGCCGCATTCCAGGACATTGTACGAGAGCAAAGGTCTAGAATTTAACGATGTAGGTCCCGCCCAGTAGGGAATGTCACAGATTTTTAACGCTATATAGGTCTTGTTGTACAACTTCTTCAAGGACTCCACTGCGAATGTTAACCAGTGGCGACTGGTAATGAGGGGTGGCTCTGACGGAACCCCCGCGCCCGATTTCGACGAAACTAGGCATGCAGGCATTTGCACGGAGGTATCACCCACGGTTCCTCCCCGCCCTACGGTCACTAAACCATAAGATGTAGTTGAAGTTTCTCTATGTTGCCATCACCCGCGCCCGGAAGAATCTTTGGTTTTTGGACAACTCAGAAAGCGCCGAACCGATGAAGGTGCTCGACCTATCAATCTATTTCCGAAATTGCTGACCACTTTACGCAGGCTTATTGGAGTAGTAGAAATCAAATCGAAGTCTGGGGGTCCACTTCTGAGGTTCCTCGCTTGGCTACGGAATCTTCTTCGCAAGATTGGATTGATACGGGGAAAACGTCTGTTGCACGCTCTCGTTCCAAACCAATGTTGACGCCAAAGTTCTAGGATGTTCACCAACAAGCGCTATGCACAGGCGCTGGTTGCATTCCAGCGAGCTGGAAAAACCCGGGAAGTCACAATATGCCATGCGTTTCTCCTCCGGGAGAATGCCAGAGCGGTACCGGACGACCAGGTGAAGGAGAGGGCAGATGCTTTCATGGAGGCCGGGGAAGCATTCTCTACTTGCGCATACAATTCCCAGCCTCAGCCTCAGAAGAGGAGAGAAAAATTGGCGTATTACACCAATGCTGCAGAATGTTTCGTCCAGGGCCGCGGATTGATGGAAGCGGGCGATTGTTTTGTGCGTGCGGAGCAGTACTCGAAGGCAGCCCGCGCATATCGGGAGGGTGGCCACTTCGATGAGATGGTGAAGGTGCTCGAGGAACATGCGGATCAGATCGAAGCCAATCTCCTTGCTCAGTTGAAGAAGGTTGCCCAAATGAACTATTTCAAGGTGAGCAAACTGTCCACCACGAGAGACCGAATGGCTGAAACTATGCGTCCTTAGCACGGGAAGGTCAAGTAAGTTGCAGGAAAACTCACAAAACCAAGTTCTAACAGCCAGGGACAGGAAAGCCGAGAAGTTGTTCAAGACGAAAGAAGAAGCCATAACGTTTGCGGGGGATTACGGCTTCGACGAAGCACACGTCGAGTTACTCCACACATCGGGAAAGATTTTTGAATCCGCAGAGGTCCTTGTGAACAGTGGCAAGGTAGTAGATGCAGTCAGGACCTTAATCGCCACGCCAAGGGCGCGAGATCGCACAAGGCGGGCTGTGGAGTATCTGTCAACCGGACTCTGGCAACATCAGTCATTTGGCACGGACCATCCCACAACAGATCCAGAGGTGGTTTCCGAATTATTGGGGTTAGCGGACACTTTGAGGAACGATATGCGCGAACAAGAATCCCAAGAGGTGTGTGCACTATCCCCCCCACGGCATGGCGCTAACCCTTAGGAAATGCAGATCGCAATGTTCAGAGCGAGGCACAACGCTGATTTTAAAACACTCCGTGTTCTGCATCCCAAGTTCATCGGAGTAGGGAATTACTCCGCTGCTTTGCTTTGTCTTGATCCTGCCTTCATCCCCGCTCTCCCTTTGCACGGCACTCCCGCAGTCGATCCAGGGCCTGAGCTTTCCTTCCATTTCGCCTACTTCGAGCTCCTAGATCGCCTGAGGCGTGAAGACCGCTTGGACGTTGGTTCCATACGCCAGAAGGTCTTCGCATTCCAGCGGCGCGAAGATGACCGATTTTTCATCCCAGCGAACAGCTTCTTGCACTCTTTCTTCAGACCCAAGCCTGACACTGTGCGGGAAGAGGGCGGTTGTGTTGTCACTCACGAGGAGCTCAGGCGCGTACTTGATCGCGAAATTCCGGATTACATCCGCCTCCGTGCAAAACAACAAAACGATGCTTATCGTAGAAGGCTCGGAGCAGCTCCCTGTCTTACAATGATGACCAGGGGTGAATGCCGGAGGGCGGACTGTCAGTACCAGCACCTCCGTCCCGAAAAGATAACGGTTGGGTGGTTCAACGCTCGCATCCGGTCCGTGTTGACGGAAATCCGAATTTTGAACTTGGCTGGCTTCTACCCCAAGGGTGTCATTCTGTGCGTGTTACCAATGCCTATAACCATTCCAGATCCTGACCTTGCACGAATAGGCATTGGGTCGGTGTCCTTTACTCTACATTGCATCCCCCGTTACCAAGTCTTGGGTCTATCGCAACACTCGACCTCGGGAACTCGCCCGAATCGACGGAAGGGATCAGGATTCTGCAGGAATGGATCTGGCAGGCGTGTGACAAGCTTTTGTTCAGCACACCAGCTCCGCGGTACGAGTATATCGAAACCTTTATCCCCGAGTTTATGCCTGTTTGCACGATGGCATACGACTTCGATTCTGAGCGGGCACAAGGATATGTCCCCCGCACGCGGATGTGTAGATGGCGGAGATGGCCGATGTGCCTTACTCGCCCAGGACCTAGGATGGAGAGTCACTTTGTTGTCAGGGACTTCGTTCAGTTTTTACAGGGTGGTCCCCACCATTCATTGATCCTTGGAACCTTGTATCTGAGGCGAGTGTTGAAGTTACATAGAATCTGGAACCCTTTGACTTATACACCTGCAGGCAAATTCTCGTGAAACGCATCCCTCTGGACATTGGCCCTTTCTGTGATGCAGTGGAAAGGCTATGCGGTTTGTTTATCCTTGCTTATCGATTCACGACGGGGCGTGGTACCTTGCATGGTGTTACCTTGCCCCGCAGCTGGTTCCTCGGCCTCTTCCGTTCACTCCCTACCCTGGACAAGAACACAAGCTACCTTACGCATTTTGTGAACGACACAATTGAACTTCTCCGACGCATCGATTTGCAGCGCGAGCTCTACAACCCTCTAACTGTCGATAACCACCAGTTCAAACACAACGCATCGAGGTTGACTCCACTGTATGCATCTGTGTATATCGCTCGAATGTAAGCCAATATTTCCCCATCCCTCAACACTGAGATTGACGATTGTTGGTAGTTGTCTCTGCCTTTGTCTCCGTGAGTACTTTCCAATGGGATGGGCGTTGCGCACGTCTCCTAATGCGTTCTTAGTGGGATACAACATCAATGATAGCCAGCTAAGATGTAAGGTGCTGCAAGCAATTCACGGGCTACGAAGGCCGGAGCGAGTCAATTGGGTCTACCGACAGTATGCGACTTTATATACCTTCTGGCCAAATACTCATCAGACCTCGGTACACTCAGCTACGCCGAAGCACTCGATTGGCGAGGGTTAGTAAACGTGTTCACCAAGTCGTTGTCCGACTCAACGCTCGACGAAATGGTCCTCTTATTGCACTCCAAGGCCCCAAAATTCCAAGGATGGGTATCACGATACGTCCGGACTGTCATGTACGAAAACCTCGAAGAGATCCCGGACCGCCTCCGTGCGAAGGCCGCAGGTTGTGCGGACCCACGTGCACAAACCGACCTTCCCGAGGGGCATCCGATCGAACCCGAGAACGAGGATGACCAACAGAAGCACCCTGCCTTGCCCGAAGAAGACGTACTCAGCCCGGGTGACGGTGAACCTCCTGTCGATAATGGCGGCAACGAAGAAACTCCCACATCCCCTGAGGAGATTCGAGCTGCCCATAAGATCGAGGCTGCGTACCATCGCGTCATCACACGGAAGAAAGAGGTCCTCAAGGGTATCGACGCCACGAGAGCACGCCTCTGGTCCCTTCTCCACGATCGGGCATCGTCAATGGAATGGCCAAGGCACAAACAGTACAAGTTGCTGATGCAAGGGCCACTTGTACATGTGCTTGTGTGCTTGGACGGTATCAAGATGTTCGCAGACCATATTAGCAGGAAATCGAAGAAACAATTGCAAGGGGATGACCACAGAAAGCTGGAAGAACTCATCGAGATCTCCGATCGATCAAGGTAACATATGTCCCACCACAGCGAAACCCCATCTCACCGGCTTCGCACCCAGTGACCTTCAAAAAGCTACCGCCGAGCTTCAAGCGAGGATAGGGCACTCGGCTTCGCTCCACGAAAATCCCAATGTTCCGGCATTGAAAGCTGCGGTTTTGGAGGTGGGGAGACTGATCGACCGACTCTCGGAATTTCCAGGACCCGCAGCGATAAGGACGAAGGAGGTAATCAAAGATGATTGGAAGTTGGGATGGGATGGAATTATTAAGGAACCAGTCAGGGCTCGGAAGGTGCAGAGGCCGAAGTTGACCCTGGACGAAGAAGATCTCTTGTACTTGTAGTATGAGTCGGTGCAGTGCCAGTGTCTGGAAAGCTTCGGCGGACTCCGACCCAACCTATACCTCTATCCACACCTTCCCATCCTGTTCCACCCACATCCGGTGATTGAGAGAGCCTTTAACGCGTCCGGAGTACTTTTTCACTGACGGGTTGGCCACGGCCACCCTTCCCTCATGGGGGCATGGCGGCAAGAATGCGTGGTCTGCGGAAAATTCCGTGAACGACTAATAGGGCGCGGCCGTTCCCTATTTTGTAAGGCGTTGGCGCCCCCGTAGAAGCTAGAAAAGTGTGGCGGACACACTTGATATTACACTACTGTTATGCCGCCAGATCTCCGTTCTTCGAAACTAGCATTTGGCATCAGTCTGTTCAATGTGGAGGCATTGGATTCTCCAGGAGGGCTCAAAACTGCCCTACTCTCAATTGAAAGCGTGTGCTTTCAGGATGACCCCGCAATTGCGGGGATGGTTATGACGCTAAGCGGCCGCTCCCATGTCATGGAATATATCTTTTCGGGTACGTTGTGTGTGCCTACAGCTGTTTGCGAGTTTCTGGACTGATCATTTTGTTTTCTAGTGTTGGACGAGAAGACATACGAGAAGCTGTCTAGTTGGATTATATCAGAGTTCCCGACACCCACAACCCCAAACATGACGGATGCCCTCAGCATGAAGCTCCTCCGGCGACTTTCTTCTTCGTTGCTATTTGCAGAGTACCCATCCGCCGCCGACGCTCCGCCAGACCTCCTTGCGTTTTGGAAGAAAGTAGAACACTCATTCGAGCTCCTTCAGGGCTCTCAGACAGGGAAGGCTGCGCGTTCCATCGGCCGTAAAAGGGGGAAGACAATTAATCCAGTCGATCCCTTCCACTTCGATTCCTTGGGGATCAACGTGCCGAACATGGATACGGGGGTCCATCAGGCGCACGCTAAAGTCTTGTCGGAACTTCAGAGTATACTGGAGGTGTGTGGGTTCGTGGCTGATATCCCATGCATGATGCTCAACCAGCCACAGTATTATCTCCTCGTTCTGAGGCAGCCGTTGGTATCAGAGGTATTCAAATCTTCATATGCGAAGGTCTATCTCGTCGAGCAAAACCAAGCTAAAGAAAAGGTGCCCGCCCCCGAAACGGAAACGGCAATAACATCAGACCGGCTTGCTGGTCCGATGTTCGCTATGATACAGCCTATGAAAGCTTCCCTTTACTTCGATGGTATTGAGGGGTTTGGAGAATGGGCCATCCAGTTATCCCCCCGTGCTCTGAAAGATCTGCGAGACGTGAAGCGCTCTGACGGCGCCATGTTTCGGATCGTGATGAAGAAGATCAAGTATTGACAGCCCCCTCCGTATCATAAAAGGTATTGACTCCCTCACAGACAACTGTCCCAAGGGCATTTTTCCCCTGATAATCAAAAGAGGCTCACTGGCTCAGTCACGAAACTCCCCATATACGAAGCGAAGATGACAAACGATACAAGACTTGTGGTATGTTGATCGCGTTAGCTGCACAAAATTCCCCACTCACAAACCCCAGTACCACGTACACTGTATACCTGATCAAGATGTGTGTCCCACCTCTCACTGTACTAACGTGTGCTCATCCTGTTCGTCGTCAGCGTGAACGCCAGGGTACGCTAGTTTTCTGCTTGGCCATCATGATTTACAATACCTTTTCAGTTCTCCGTATGCTCGGGGTCTTTACTCACGCACAACTCGACCATGGGGGATTATGGGATACCCTGAGTCAACAGCTCCAACAGGGGGGGCCACAGTATGTCGAAAGATGCACTTTTAGGAACAAACCCCTTAGCACTGGTGATAACGTCATTTCACCTGCTATGTTTCCTCCGTTGCCGATTCAAGACACCCCAAGCGTCGATCCCCTTATCAAAGTCAGCGAGGAAGATATCAATAAGGTGAATGCCGTTAATGATGATAAAGAATTTCTCGATGCACCAACTAAACAGATAATTCCGTAGATCCACTCCATGCACATGTATGTCCTCTAAATGACCCTTCCGATCGAACCGTTCAAACAGGTTCCAACTAGCCTTGAAAAGTTTGTTACGCTTTCTCAGGTACCGCTTTCAATTCTTGATTCCAACTCAGGCTGACTCTCCGAAGGCCCTCTTGAATAGTGGGTGCCAAAGCGGTCTCTGATACGATGACCGCTAACCCTGCTCCTAGGTATCCTCGTCAATAAGGATGTTTCGCACGTGTTCCAAGTTTCGTGCGTACACAACATCTTCCGTATTATACTCTGCGCTGAGACCTAACGAACAGGGCCCAGGAGCAAGAAGTCATTGAACACCCATCATCGTGCTACGTGATCGGCAGAAGCGGTACGGGAAAGACTACAACGATGTTGTTCAAGATGCTTGGTATAGAGCGCACTTGGCGACAATATCCAGATATAGGACCAAAGCCTCGCCAACTTTTCGTCACCCAGTCTAGGGTGCTCGCGACAAAAGTGGAAGAATATTTTTCTCAACTGATGGGCTCCCTCGAAGCTGCCACATACTCACGCGAACGCTTACGTGCGATGGAGAAGGACACCACCCAGAGAGCCAGACTCGTGGACCAGGACGACAATGACCATTGGAGGTCCGATCTACCAGACAAGTTCAGTGAATTATCGGAAGAGCATTTTCCGTTGTTCATCACCTACGATCGGGTACGAACGACTGCATTCTGCAAATTCCCGGTCTTACCTGCCCATGTAGCTTTGTACAATGCTTCAGAACGAGATCGGGGAGGAAAACGACAATGATGGCTTCGTTGTCCCAAAGACCCCTGCCGCAGAAGACGTGACGGACTCCACAAGAAGCCCAACATCACCCACGAAGTCTAGGTTCCGTGCAGGATCTAAGAGTGTGTCGTCATCCGATTATATGCAACAATTTCGCCGAAATTTTGTTTCATACGGCGATTTTCTCGCATCATACTGGGTTCACCTCCCACAAACTTTCACTCGGGTTTTAGGTGAAGCACACGATTTTCCACCTTCCGACCTTTCCTGATCGTAAGGCAGATCCTGCTCTGGTTTTCGGTGAAATCATGGGAGTGATCAAGGGATCAGAAGAGGCGGTCGGGACCCAAGACAGGTGCCTTGATAGAGAGACGTATAGGTCGCTCAGTTATCGCGGCCAAGGGACATTTGCCCACAAACGGGATGAAATTTACGATCTGTTTATGGCATACACGAAACTGAAACGTCAACGACAAGACTATGACGCGGCAGACCGGTGAGTTACCCGCCTACAAACTCCTTCCACTCCCTAAACCCACATTTAGCTCCCATTACATCTTGAAAGAGCTCCGTGGTGCAGGTTTGAAGGGTAGAAAGGTGGATCTCCTGTACGCTCTCACGAAAATCCGCCTTCTCTGTCCCAAATTGAGACCTCTCCAGATACGTCGATGAAGTTCAAGACAACCTCCTCATCGATACTTTGAGTGTGTTTTCTGTTTTGTTTTTTGCTCCAACTCCAATCGTCGAACCATTTCAGTACTCCGGACTCTCTGCAACAATCAACACGGATTGTTCTGGGCTGGTGACACCGCACAGGTGAGTGGCTATTTCCCCGTGAACTCCGCTGGCTAATTTTGCTCCAGACAATTTCTGTCGGCAGCTCGTTTAGGTTCACCAACTTGAAAGCATACCAACATCGTATTGAGGTGGAATTCTTGCCAATAATGTAACACACTAATTAACACCTGCCTAGAAACAACTTTCGCAAGAGTTCGGTCCCGCTCCTGACGAACCACAAACTTTTGAACTGGTACTGAACTACCGGTCTCATGGTGGCATCGTCAACTGTGCACGATCTGTCATCGAGTTAATAACACACTATTGGCCCCACTCCATCGACCCATTGAAGCCTGAAAGAGCCCAAATTGGTGGGACGAGACCAACCTTCTACTCCGGGCAGGGAGATGTACGCTTTTCGCCATCGCCTAGTATGCATTGCTCAGATCATTTGAATAGGTCGCTTTTGAGAAGTCACTCTTTCGCACCGGTGGAGGAGGGCTCGTTGAATTCGGCGCAAAGCAATGCACGTGCTCCCCTTGCGATACCTGTCCACTATCAACTGATTCTACTTAGGTATCCTCGTGCGTGACAACGACACGAAGGAGAAGTTACAAGAACAGCTTGGCAAGAGCATCATCATGTCAGACCCTGCGTTCCTACGTCAGATGTGCAGCTAATCTCTCGAACCAGGACCCTGTATGATAGCAAAGGGCTTGAGTTCAATGATGTGAGATCCGCCTGGCCGTATTGTAGCTCAAACACTGATAAAAACAAGGTCCTGCTTTACAACTTCTTCGAAGACTCTAAGGCTACGTTGAGCCAATGGCGGTTGGTTTTGAACGACGTTGGACAGGAGGATTACGACAACAAAGCTCCGGTGTTCGACGAAACACGCCATGCGAGTATTTGTTCGGAGGCAAGTCGCGCTGTCTCAAATTTATCAAATTTTGACCGCGATGATCCGATCGACAGTTGAAATTCCTATATGTTGCGATTACTCGGGCGAAGAAAAACCTCTGGATAATGGATAGCTCTGAGCTGGCTGAACCAATGAAGGTAAATCTGGGTTTCGGCCCTTGAGCCATGTCTCATTCCTTGTTTAGGCATACTGGGAGAGCAGGAACCAGATCAAGATTTCATCGTCCACTTCTGAGATCGCGAGTTTGGCCGAAGAGTCGACCACCGAAGAGTGGATTATAACCGGAGAATAGTTTGTGTCACCATCTGACCCCACGATATATTCTGACAAACCCACCGACAGTATGTTCTTCAGCAAGCGTTATGATCAAGCTTCGATCGCTTTTGATAGAGCCGGTCTCCCCCGCGAAGTTGCTGTTTGCGGTGCCTACATTCTACGTGAAAAGGCTCGTTCTCAACCGAGCACTGCGGGCGCGCCCAGAGAAAATGCATTTGTCGAGGCAGCCATAGCATTTGACGCCTGTGCACAAGCAGCCCCGCCCAAATTGGAGGACGAGATACGAGCATATTACAGGAATGCTGGTGAATGCTTCTTAGAAGGTCGCCAGCTGAAGAAAGCCGGAAAGAGTTTTGTGAATGCAGGGGAATACACACTGGCTGCTCACGCATATCGAAAGGGGGGGCACTTTGACGAAATGGTTGATGTGCTTCGACTGCACGAAAACTCGATCGACAGCAAAGTTGTTCGTCGCCTGACTCAGGTCGCTCGGATGTTTTACTTCAAGGTGAGCATAGGTCCACATGGCGGTGGCGCATACTGACCGATAAATAGGCTGGTGGCATCTCGTGAGCAATCAGCCTAAGCAACCGATGCTGACGTGATTTTGATGTCAAATCTTAGGAATTGCGAAAAAGGAATCCGATTGTTTTCCTCGGATGAGGACGCACTGGTTTTCTTGGAGGATTATGACCTAGACGAGGCACGAGCAACCATGCTTCGGTCCAGAGGGAAGGTCCTGGAGGCTGCTGAAGCTCATGCAAGGGATGGAAGGGTGTTAGAGGCTGTGGAAGTCTTGCTCGAGTGTTCCACTCCGTCTGTCGAAGAATCAAAGATGGCCATACGTTATGTGCTGACTGGACTTTGGAAACGCATGTCATTCGGCGTAAGATTCTGCAGGTCCGACACTACCACATCGAACCTCCTCGAAATTTCATTCAGGCTGGACTCCAGTGTAATGACGAAGGACCAAGTGGATGAGGTGAGATCCATCCGATCCCTTGTCATTGTCAATGCCTTTAACCTTCAAGCAAATCAGCTCTCGATGTTCAAATCGATTGCTGCGTACAACCGGGAAACCCTGGTCAACCCCGACACCACAGATATCGTGGATCCCGATCTCGTGCAACTCCGCCGGTTGGCTTTCGGCTTTTACATTAGGAGGAACAGTGCCGCAGCCCTTATATGCCTCGACCATGTGTTCTCCAGCCATCCCACCTTACACAAAGCCACATTGGTGGAGACCGAAGCCCTCCTCTCACTTTACCTCACCTATGTGCGGTTGCTGGTCCAGTTTTGGCGCGACGACCGTTTTTCAGAAGGTTCAAATCACCAAAAGGTGTTTGGTTTTGAGGTACAACAAGAGGATCACTACTTGGTACCGAAGAACACCTTCATTTACGGGAAAGTTTCTGCTGCGAGAGGCATGCTTGAAGATCCTCCGGCAGAATACTCCTGCTCGCGCGAAGAGCTCAGCCGTGTCATTCTCCGTGCGATAGTTGCCCACATCGCAAGTCGTACGAAAGTCCAGGAACGTGCTTGTTACGGAACGCGTGGGTTCTCCCCTTGCTTGAACACGTTAATAAAAGGGAATTGCACCAAGGAAACCTGCCCGTTCCAACACATCCAACCCGATTCGATCACAGTGGAGTGGTTCCACGCTCGCCTACGCTTCTTGTTTTTGGAGTTCCAGATTTTACGTCTTGCCCAAATCTTTGACAAGAAAATCATGCAGTGTGTTTCTCTCGGTTCACCTTTCTACCTTCGCTGATGTAATGACCAAGGTATTGGCTTCAAATGTTCCACTCGGCGCTCTGTCCGCCAATTCGAAAGCTCGGTTCGCTCAACAGCCTCGACCTTCGGAGAATCCAAGATGGGGAGCAGAGCATGTATATAATACGGGAATGGACCTGGTACGCTTACAAGGATCTCCAGCTTAGCTCCCCGCCCCCAGCATCGAAGTACAATGACCACTTCATACCCGATTTTACCACGACGTGCACGTTGGCCTACGACCTAGACTTCAGGAACGCCGTGGATTATGTTCCCGAGACACGGTTGTACTATTCCGAGGAACGGCCTTCGTGCTTGACCCGAGACGGCAGGTATTCCATTGTGCACGACTTTGTGGCATTCCTGAAATACGAGTCGCCATTTGCGTTGCGCAAAGGGTACGAATTCATGCGGTACGTGCGGCAGTGTTCGCATGAACAAACCATTCGTATAACACCCCGATCCTAGCCATGTCCTCTCCAACCGACTGCGCTTGGATCTGAGCGCATTCTGTGACCTTTCCGAACGTCTTTGCGCCTTATTCATTGTCGAACGCCGTATCCAGTACAGCGGCAACATCACTAATGTGACTTTGCCCCGAAGCTGGCTCACCCACATCTCTCGAGCGTCCCACACAGCGGGCAAAAGAACTGATTACATGAAACCGTTTCTCCGCGTTGCTATAGATCTTATGAGGCGGATTGACCTATCGGGTGAGGGGGTTGGGGATCATCTGAGGGCTAGCGGCGCCCGGCTCAATCCTTTCACGTCCACGGTCTACGTCGCACGCATGTGAGAGTGCTACTGCATCCGATTGGCTTTGAGATTGATCCCATGCTCTAGGTGCTCCTGCCTCTGTCTTCGTTAGTTGCTAATTTCCCCAGGTGTTCGACCCTAACATCATTGTAGTCGGGTACAATATCGATGACAGGCAGCTCAGGTCCGATGTTGTAATAGCCATTCAACACCTCCGGAAGGAAGACTGGCGAGCGACACCAACGCTTTACCGCGAGTATGTATACACCCCCACAATCCCAACCCATTTCTCACCCATGGTCAGCTACGCTTGGGCTCGAGACTGGAATGGTCTAGTTCAGGCTTTCCGGAATTCATTCACCGATTCCGCGATGGACGAACTGGTACTCCTCTTGTACTCCAAGAGCCCTCGGCCCTACGGGTGGAAATCAAACTTCGCGCGATCGGTTATCTACGATCGGTTGGAGGATGTAATCTCTGGAACAGCTTTCCAGACCCAGACCCCCAATCACCTCGACGGGCCGTTTGTGTCCCAGCCCAGTCAATTCAGCACAACAGTAGCTCACAATCAGGTCGATGAAAATTACGACAGGGAACGCGAACAGGAAGACGCTCACCACGAGAATGTCGTGGAGGACGACAACGAGCAGGATTTAATGGAACAAGAGAGTCACGAAGTCCAATCACCAGAACTACAGGCGAAGATTGCCGCAGCCAGAAAGATACAAGCTGCATGTGTCCGCCACTTGGAACGGAAAAAGGCCGTCCCGACGGGTATACAGGCTACTCGGGTGCGATTCTGGAACCAACTACAGACACGTGCAGCTGGGATGGCTTGGAATCGTCCATCCAGGTATAAACTTATCCTGCAGGGACCGCTGGTCCATGTCCTAGTCTGCCTGGATGTCATTGGCGCAGCCGCAGATTCGGCAAAGAGAGACGTAAAGAAGCGATCCAATGTTGCACATCACGCAGAACTGGAAGAAGTGATGGAAAGTCTGGCGCGGTATAGGTCGGGACCATCTCGTCCCTTACTCTCAGCGACCTAACAGCTTTTGTTCATTTAGCGGACTCCTCAAGGCCGTAATCAGCTTACAGAAGAAGCTCGGGCCGTCTTCAGATTTCCACGAACGCCGCGACGTTCTGGCCCTCAAGGCCATTGTGTTGGAAGTGGAAGGGGTGATCGAGCGGGCGGCGGGCGATTCATCGTTTATCGCAGTCAGGAAGCGGATTGACCAGGATTGGGAGAATGGACGCAAGGGGATCTTGAAAGAAACCGTGCACGGGAAGAAAATCCGGAGACCCACGTTAGTTATTGATCCAGAAGACCGGATGTACCCGTAGGCGTAGTGGGTCCACAGTTTCCGTAAAGCCATCCGGTCAGAATTCAAACTCCGAAACCTTACCTCCCTGCGTCCCATCGCCTCCTGCATCCTTCCTCGCAGTCATGGTAAGCACTGTCCACGATATCGGCCGCGCCAATGGTACGCTAACAGTCCGGTGACAGCCTCTCGCCGTAGGTTCGGAAGGTGCAGAGGCCGAAGTTGATCCCGGACGAAGAAGATCGTTTGTACTGTATTATGAGTTGGCGAAGTGCCCTATTTCGCAAGGCGTTAGCGCCCCCATTGAAGCCAGAAAAGTGTGGCGGTCACGCTTGGTATTGCACCGCTATTATGCCGCCAGATCTCCGTTCTTCGAAACGAGCATTTGACATCAACCTACTCGATGTGGGAGCATTGGACTCCCCAGGCGGGCTCAAAACCGCCCTACGCTCAGTTGAAACCGCATGCTTCCAGGCTGACCCCGCAATTGCGGGGATGGTTATGGCGCTCAGCAGTCGCTCCCATGTCTTAGAGTATATTTTCTCGGGTACGTTGGGTGTGTCCGTAGTTCCTTCCTAGTTTCCTGGATCAATTGTTTTGTTCCAGTGTTAGACGAGAAGGCATACCAAAAACTGTCTACTTGGATCATTTCAGAGTTCCCGACACCCACAACCACAAAAAGTTTGGACGCCCTCAGCATGAAGCTCCTCCGGCGACTTTCCTCTTCGTTGTTATTCGCAGAGTACCCATCCGCTGCCGACGCTCCCCCAGACCTCCGCGTTTTCTGGAGAAAAGTGGAACTCTCGTTCAATGTGATAAAGGAACTGGAGGAGAATGCAAACAGCACTCTCACTAACGGGAATATGTCCCCTGTTAGTCGTAAAAGGAGTAAACAGACCTCTAGGAATCGTCGTATTGATCCAATCCCCTTCGATTCCATGGGGATCACTGTGCCGACTACGGATGTGGAAGTACGTGATGCGTACGCCGGGGTCTTATCACAACTTCAGAGCATATTGGAGGTGTGTTGGTGCATAACTGGTGGCCTACGCGGAACTGAACAGCCGCAGTACTATCTCCTCGTTCTCAGGGAGCCACTGGTCTCAGAAGTATTCAAATCCTCGTACACCAAGGCGAACCTATCGTCAGAAAGAGTATCCTCCCCAACAAGGAAAAAAGTAGCCGTGGATCAATCTCGGAGCCTAGCGTTCCCTATGATCCAGCCGATGAAGGCTGCGCTCTACTTCGATGATATCGAAGGGTTTGGAGAATGGTCGATCTTACTATCAACTCGGGCCCAGAAAGACCTCCGAGATTACAAGCGCGGCGATGGTGCAATATTCCGGATTATCATGAAGAAGATCAAGTGGGACTTGGCCCTTCACGGTCGCAACTGTTACTAACTCCTTCCAGGCAACTGTCCCAGGGACACTTCTCTAATGACAATCAGAAGCCGCTCACGGGTCCCAAAACGAAACTCCCCGTATACGAGGCAAAGATGACGGGGGACACCCGGCTCGTGGTATGCGAAGAACACTTGAAACCCAAAGCATCCCACTTACCGCCCTCCCTAGTATCAGATAGATTGTATGCCCGATCTCCGAAACCCCCACGCAGCCGGTTCTCAGCACGAAAGCCAAGGTATTTCCTCCGTTCCATCCGCCCCAGGCAGTGTGACCCACAACCCCACCAGTAATTCGGATGTTTGGTATCTTCACCCACGCGCAGCTTGACCACGGGCGGTTTTGGGACAGCCTCAGTCGGCAACTTCAACAAAGGGGTTCAGACTACATCGAGCGGTGCACTTTCCGGAACAAACCTCTCCACACCGGCGACAATGTCATACTACCCGCCGTGTTTCCTCCATTGTCAGACCCGGCCCAGGATATCCCACAAGCTGCGCAGCTCGTCAGAGTCCGCGAAGAAGATATGAAGAACGTAAGTGAGATGGATGGGTGGCACGTTTCGAATGTACTGATTGGGCGCGTGTGTCGATAGATCCATTCCATGCTAGTGTACGTCCTCTTACCGTAGTAGTTCCTCTCACAACTCACATAGTATGTGATCAGCCTGGATAAATTCGTCATGTTATCTCAGGTGACTAGTTTCAATCTTAGTTTGACTATATACTGACTTCCCGCAGGCGCTCTTGAACAGTACGTCACACCGGAATACCTGACGTGAAAACTGTCACTTACTCATCCAAGGTATCCTGGCCGACAAGGAAGTCGCACACGTTTTCTCTGTTTCGTACGTACACAAGTTGCGAGGCATGGCGTTTTACGTTAATTTATCACAAACAGTGCACAAGAGCAAGAAATCATCGAACACCCTTCTTCATGTTATGTGATTGGCAGGAGTGGAACTGGGAAGACCACGACGATGCTTTTCAAGATGTTGGGTATGCAGCGCACGTGGCAACAGTATCCCGATATGGGTCCAAAGCCTCGCCAAGTTTTCGTCACCCAATCTCGAGTCCTGGCTACGAAGGTCGAAGAGTATTTCGCAAAGCTGATGTGGGCTCTCGAAGCCGCTGCGTATTCCCCCGAGGAGCTACGCGCGATGGATAAGGATATTGAACAGGAGATTGAGTTTGTTGATCAGGATGACAACGAACAATGGAGGTCCGACTTGCCGGAGAGGTTCAGTGAACTATTGGATGAACATTTCCCATTGTTCATCACCTATGATCGGGTACGAACGCCTGTATCTTCAAAGTAACCGGTCTCACTATTCTGTCAACAGCTCTGCACAATGCTTCAGAACGACATCAGGCGAGGCAACGACAATGATGGCTTTATCATCCCCAAGAAGCATGTAATCGAAGATGAGGCGATATCTCCCACGAGTCCAACGTCTCCTTGGAAGTCCAGGCTGCGAGCGGGATCCGGGAGCACGTCCTCCTCCGATTACATGCAGCAATTCCGGAGAAGCTTCGTCTCCTATGGCGAATTTCTGACATCGTACTGGGATCACCTCCCCCAGACCTTTACCCGAGTCCTAGGTAAGGACTGATGGCCTATGCATGACGTGCTGTGATGATATTTGACCTAGATCCTGCATTGGTATTTGGGGAATTCATGGGAGTCATCAAGGGGTCCGAGGATACAATTGGGACGAAGCATAGATGCCTTGACCGGGAATCTTACAAGTTTCTCAGTGTTCGAAGTCAAGGAACCTTTTCCCATAAGCGGGATGACATTTATGACTTATTCGAGGCGTACACAAAGCTGAAACGACAACGACAAGACTACGACGCAGCAGACCGGTAAATCTCTTCCACCCTGCACGGTCTATATTTCACTGAATCCCCTACCAGAACTCACTACATATTGAAAGAACTCTGCGATATCGGCCTAGCCGGCAAG
>Ga0307515_10004399_pt1 | contig 29177 bp, 29 predicted proteins | sample 17_EM_MG_FD_194513 | JGI IMG/M metagenome (GOLD analysis project Ga0307515, IMG submission 194513) | Populus trichocarpa ectomycorrhiza microbial communities from riparian zone in the Pacific Northwest, United States - 17_EM | ecosystem: Host-associated > Plants > Roots > Unclassified | place... | reverse complement strand
CAGGAAGTGCAGCACGGCGTTGGTCGAGCCGCCTGTGGCCATGATCACCGCCACTGCGTTCTCGATCGATTTGCGCGTGACGATGTCGCGCGGCTTCAAATCGTTCTTCACCGCCTCGACCAGCACGCGCGCTGCCTCGGTGGCGGCCTTCGAAATCTCGTCGTGCGGGTTGGCCATGGTGCTCGAGTAGGGCAGGCTCATGCCCAGCGCCTCGAACGACGAGCTCATCGTGTTGGCGGTGTACATGCCGCCGCACGAGCCGCTACCCGGGATGGCACGGCGCTCGATCTGGCAGAAGTCTTCTTCGCTCATGTTGCCGGCGCTGAACTGGCCCACCGCCTCGAACACGCTGACGATGTTGAGATCCTGCCCCTTGTACTTGCCAGGCAGGATGGTGCCGCCGTAAACGTAGATCGCCGGCACGTTGGCGCGCAGCATGCCCATCATGCCGCCGGGCATGTTCTTGTCGCAGCCTCCGACCACCAGCACGCCGTCCATCCACTGGCCGCCGACGCAAGTCTCGATGCAATCGGAGATCACCTCGCGCGACACCAGGCTGTACTTCATGCCTTCGGTGCCCATGGCCATGCCGTCGCTGATCGTCGGCGTGCCGAAGATCTGCGCGTTGCCGCCAGCGGCTTCGATGCCGGCCACGGCTGCGTCCGCGAGTTTCTGCAGACCCGAGTTGCAGGGCGTGATGGTCGAGTGCCCGTTGGCCACGCCGATCATCGGCTTCTTGAAGTCGCCTTCTTCGTAGCCCAAGGCGTAGTACATCGAGCGATTCGGCGCACGTGCCACGCCTTCGGTGATGTTCTTGGAACGGCGGTTGATGCTCATGGCGGTTTCCTGGCTGGTTGGCGGGGCAGGCGACAGTATCCTGTCGTCATACCTCGGCGTCCAATATATACAAGGCGCTCGATTGATATGCTTGCCGAATGTCGGCGCTTCAGCCGGCTCCGACTTTACGCACATCTTCCCGTCCATGCGAACCGACAGCGTCTACATCACCGGAATTTCCAAATACCTCCCCAACCAGGCCGTTCCAAACGAGGCCATGGAGGACTACCTCGGCGTCATCAACGGCAAGTCATCGCGGACCAAGGCCATCGTCCTGCGCAACAACGGGATCTCGAGCCGTCACTACGCCCTCGAAAAGGGCGGGGCGCCGACGCACACCAATGCCCAGCTGGCCGCTGCTGCCGTCGAAGCGCTGTTCGACGCACGGTTCAAGCCGAGCGACCTGCAATTGCTGGCTTGCGGCACGGCATCGCCGGACCAGCTCGTGCCCTCGCATGCGGCGATGGTGCACGGCCTGCTCGGTGGCGCGCCGATCGAGATTGCCTCGTTCGCGGGCTCGTGCTGCGCCAGCATCCAGGCGATGAAGCTGGGCCACATGTCTGTTCTCTCGGGCAACACGAGCAACGCAATCTGCGTCGGCTCAGAAATGCTGTCGCACTGGATGCTGGCCAGGTACTTCCAGAAAGAGATGGACCGTGAGCAACTCCTCAACGCCAGCCCGATGCTGTCGTTCGACAAAGAGTTTCTGCGCTGGATGCTTTCGGACGGCGCAGCCGCCATTCGGCTCGAGAACCAGGCCGCCGGCGACTTGCCGCTCAAGATCGAGTGGATCGACACGCGTTCCTACGCGAACGAGAACAAGACCTGCATGTACGTCGGTGCCGAGAAAGACAAGCAGGGCGACCTGCGCGGCTGGAGCACCTACGAGCCCGATGACTGGCTCGGCAAGTCGATCTTCTCGGTGAAGCAGGACACCCGCCTGCTGGGCGACCGCATCGTCAAGCACGGCATCCAGTTCGCCAAAGACGTGGTGCGTGCCCGAGAGCTCGACATGGACAGCGTCGACTACTTTTTGCCGCACCTCTCGTCCGAACTCTTCCGCAGGCCGATCTATGAAGGCATGCGCGATGCCGGCATGCACCTGCCGATGGAAAAATGGTTCACCAACCTGGCGACCGTCGGCAACGTGGCCACGGCCTCGTTCATCCTGATGCTCGAAGAGCTGGCGCGAATCAAGCCGCTCAAGTCCGGCCAGCGCATCCTTGTCTTCGTGCCCGAGAGTGCCCGCTTCTCCTACGGCGTGGCGCTGCTGACCGTGTGCTGAGCCGCTGACATGAGCGACACCACGCTGATCGAGCTTCGCGTGTGGCGGCAGTTCCTGGTGCTGGCCGAGACGCTGCACTTCGGGCGCGCCGCGCAGAAACTGCACATCACGCAGCCGCCCCTCACTCTGGCCATCCAGCAGCTGGAATCGCGGCTCGAAGTGATGCTCTTTGAGCGAACCCGGCGCCAGGTGGCGCTCACGCCGGCCGGCCAGGCTCTGGTCGAGCCGGTGCGGCAACTGCTGCAGCAGGCTGCTTCGCTGGGAAGCATCGCGCAGGCGGCAGGGCATGGCGCGGTCGGTAGATTGCGGCTGGGATTCGTGTCGACCGTGGGCTTCGGGCCGCTGCCGGGCTGGCTGCGCGGGTTTCGCGAGGCCGAGCCAGGGGTCGACGTCGTGCTGCGGGAAGCGACCACCGATGTCCAGCTGCGAGCCTTCGAGCAAGGCGAGGCCGACGCCGGTTTTGTGCTGCACGCGCCGAACATGGCGCCCGATGGTGGCGCGCAGGCGCTGTCGCGCTTGTCGGTGGGCATCGAGCCGATGGTGCTGGCCGTCCCGGAGGCGTCTCCCCTCAACAACGCGCGCCGGCTCACGCTTGCGCAGATATTGGCCCAGCCGCTGATCATCTTCCCGCGCGGCATCGCGCCGTCGCTCTACGACGCTGTGCTGGCTTTCTATCACCGCCACAGCGCTTCACTGGTCATCGCGCAAGAGGCCATCCAGATGCAGACCATCGTCAACCTGGTGTCGGCCGGGCTCGGCCTCGCGTGGGTGCCTCAATCGGTGACGCAACTGCAGCGGCCGGGAGTGGTCTACCGGCGCCTGCCCACCGCGCTGCTCGGCAATGCGCCGCGTGCCGAGACCAGCCTGGTGTGGCCTGCGAACGCGGGCCCGGTGGTGGCGCGCTTCGTGGCCTACGTCGAAAGCACATTGACCGAGCTGCCAGAAGGCTGATCGCGTGCGGTATCGTTCGCGCTGCTTTCATTTCGCCTGTCCTTGCCCATGCTCGTTCACCCTCAGTTCAACCCCGTGGCGCTCCAGATCGGGCCGATCGCCATCCATTGGTACGGCCTGACCTACCTGGTCGCCTTCGGGCTCTTCTTGTGGCTGGCCTCGATCCGAGTGAAGAAGCCATGGTTTGCCGGATCGGGCTGGACTCGTCGCGATGTGGAAGACCTGCTGTTCTACGGCGTGCTCGGCGTGGTGCTGGGCGGCCGCCTCGGCTTCGTCCTGTTCTACAACTTCGACCACTACCTGAAGAACCCGCTGGAGATCTTCGCGGTCTGGAAAGGCGGCATGTCTTTCCATGGCGGCTTGCTCGGCGTGGGTGCCGCCATGGCGATCTTTGCCATGTCGCGCAAGCGCTCGGTGCTGCAGACGTTCGACTTGATCGCACCGTGCGTACCGACCGGCCTCGCCTCGGGGCGCATCGGCAATTTCATCAACGGCGAGCTCTACGGCCGCTTGGCGGACCCGAGCCTGCCATGGGCCATGGTGTTCCCGCAGTCCGGCAGCGACCAGCCGCGCCACCCCTCGCAGCTCTACCAGTTCGGGCTCGAAGGCATGCTGCTTTTCGTGTTGCTGTGGCTGTATGCGCGCAAGCAGCGCTCGCCAGGGCAGGTGACGGGTGCGTTCGTCTTCGGCTATGGCGTGTGCCGGTTTGTCGTCGAGTACTTCCGCCAACCCGACAAGGGTCTGGAGCACCTGGCGCTGGGCTTGAGCATGGGCCAGTGGCTGTGCATCCCGATGATCGTGGGGGGCGCCGCGTTGTGGGCCTGGGCCGCAATGCGGGGCGGCAAGTCGGCCGCAAACGGGGTGGCGGCATGAGGCAGATCTTCTTCGACACCGAAACCACCGGCCTGAGCCCGGAGTCGGGTGACCGCATCGTCGAAATCGGCTTCGTGGAGATGGTCAACCGCCGGCTCACCGGCAACAACAAGCACTACTACCTGAACCCGGAGCGCTCCAGCCACGAAGACGCGCTGAAAGTACACGGGCTGACCGACGAGTTCCTGGCCGACAAGCCGGTCTTCGCGCGGGTGGCAGACGAGCTTCTTGAGTACATCAGCGGCGCCGAGGTCATCGCGCACAACGCGAACTTCGACGTCGGCTTCTTCAACGAAGAACTCCGCCGCGTGGGGCGACCCAAGTTCCACGGCTTCGTGGAAAAGGTCACCGACACGCTGGTGATGGCGCGCGAAATGTTCCCAGGCAAGTCGAATTCGCTTGACGCGCTGTGCAAGCGCCTTGAAGTCGACAACTCCAACCGCACGCTGCACGGCGCTCTGCTGGACGCTGGCCTCCTGGCTGAGGTCTACATCCGCCTGACCCGAGGGCAGGACTCGCTGGTCATCGATGCGAACGAGACCTCGCATGGCGATGTGATCATTGTTCCCATCGATTTCAGCCAATTCGACCTGCCGGTGATCGCCGCCAACGATGCCGAGGTCGCCGCCCACGAACTGGTGCTGGCCGAACTCGACAAGGCATCGGGCGGCAAGACGGCATGGCGCGCGCATATGGCATAATCCGCGGCTTCCTGAATGGAATCGGGCGGTTAGCTCAGGGGTAGAGCACGACATTCACACTGTCGGGGTCGGGGGTTCGAAACCCTCACCGCCCACCAGCAATATCAAGCAGTTTCGGCACCTTCGGGTGCCGTTTTGCTTTGTGGTCACAACGGATGCCGCTGGTGATCGCCGCTCACTTGATCCCCCGGTGTTTCCTCCATGAGACTGTGTGTCGATCCGGACCCTTCCCGATCGTCGTACAGGTATTCACCGCACTGGGGACATCGCATGACCGCCACCACCTCTTTCGTTCTCGCCGTCGACCGCAACTGGCCGCTGGTGGCCGCCGGCGCGTTGATGAGCTGCGTGGCCATCGGCGTCGTGTTCTCGCTGGCCGTGTTCCTCGACCCGATGGGTGCGGACACCGGTTGGTCGCGCGCAGGCATCTCGGCGGCGATGACGCTGGCCTTTCTCGCGATGGGATTGGCCGGCTTCGGCTGGGGCACGCTCAGCGACCGCATCGGCCCGCGTCGCGTGGTACTCGCCGGGATCCTGCTGCTCGGACTCGCTAGCATCCTTGCCAGCCGCGCGAGCAGCCTGCTTGCATTCCAGGTCACCTTTGGTGTCCTCATCGGCGTGGCGGCTGGTGCCTTCTTCGCCCCCATCATCGCGGCCACCAGCGTTTCGTTCGACAAGCGCCGCGGGCTCGCCATTGCACTCGTGTCCGCAGGCATGGGCGTCGCGCCGATGACGATTGCGCCCTTGGCGGGCTGGCTGGTGACACTGGTTGGTTGGCGTCAGACGATGCTGGGCATTGGCGTGGGCACCTGGGTGCTGTTGCTGCCTTTTGTGTACTTCATCCGCGCGGTGCCGGTGGCCGCTGCGGCGGTCGGCGCGCCTGTCGGCGACACCACGTCGATGAGTGCAAAGGACGCGCTGCGGTCGCGCGCTTTCATCGTGCTGGGTGGCGCCTTCTTCGCGTGCTGCGCGGCACACTCCGGCCCGATCTTCCACACCGTGAGCTATGCGATCGGCTGCGGCCTGCCGATGGTGGCGGCCGTCACGATCTACAGCATGGAGGGTGCGGCCGGGCTGGGCGGGCGCCTGCTGTTCGGTGTGCTGAGCGACAAGTACGGCCCCAAGCCGGTATTGGTAGCCGGCCTGCTTGTGCAGGCGTTCGCGGCGGCGTCTTACCTCGCCGTGAATCAGCTGACGGGCTTCTACGCCGTCGCCGTCGTGTTCGGCGCGGCATACGGCGGCACCATGCCGCTCTATGCAGCGCTGGCACGCGAGGCCTTCAACCCGCGCATCCTCGGTACGGTGCTCGGCGCGGCGACGATGGTGTCCAGCCTGGGCATGGCGCTGGGCCCGTTCATCGGAGGCTGGCTCTATGACCGCTTCGGCAGCTACACGTGGCTGTACATCGGGTCGCTGATGGCTGGGTTGGCGGCGGCAGCCATCGCGACGATGTTCCCCCGGGTCGCCAAGGAGACGCCGCAGCAGCTCAAGATGGCTTAACTGGTCGATCCCGCGCGGAGAGCCCTGGCCTGCAGGGCAAAGCCGATGATGAATATCACAAGCCACGACAGCAGCAACCGCGCGACGACAGGGTCTTGCGGCCCGCTGGCGAACGGCTGTCCCGCTGGCAGCCTGGTGACCGTTTCGGCGATGCCCGGCACGAGCAACAGAAAGAAGCTGAATGACAGTCCGAAGGCACTCAAGTACGGGCGGGTCCACCCCAAAAACTGCATGCGAGAAACGAGGGGAGCCGAGAGCGCGGCGATGAGGGCCACGATACCGAGCACGTGCCCGGGATTGAGGCCGCCTGCGCTGGACAAGCCGAAGGAGGTGATGACCGACAGCGCGAGACCGGCAAGGTAGATGCGGCCGGACCGCGTCTCCGTCTCGATGCCGCGGAACCTCAAGAAGCTGTAGAGCGCTGCGCCGAGAGGCAGCAAGCTGATGACAGTGTGAATGATGCCGAGAGAAGAGAGGGGGCGAGTCATGGTGTTGATTGGAGAGGGAAGGACAGGTGGACAAGCCTGCTTGGTGGCGTTGGTTGACACGCTGCCACGGATCAGGCCGACGAGGGGGTGGGTTGAAAGATTCGGTGAGTCAGCGTTGTTAACCTACGCACCAAACACTCGCTATCTACTAGTAGGTAGATTAGACGCGCAAATGAAAACAACGAGCCGACGTTGCGGCGAGCACGTACCTCCTTTATGCGGGTTGAGTCAGCCTGAGGATCGCCGGCTGCACGATGGCCTGGAACGCCTTCGGATCATCCAGCGCGCGTGCGGTGAGCATCGCGCCATGCACGACCGCCATGAAGGATCGCGCCTCGATGGCCGGACCTTTGACCAGGTGAAACTGGCCGAGTGCCGTCCCTTTTTTGAGGACCGAGGTGAGCCAGGCAAGCAGATCCTGGAAATGGCCTCGAACTTCCAGCGCCACTTCTTCTGGAATGGTTGGCATTTCCGTCGCAAGCATTGCGCAGATGCAGAACGGCGCATTGCCGCTGCGAATGCATTCTGCCCAGTAGTTCGCATAGGCGCTCAGCGCCGCCATCGGGTCGCCGAGCTTGCCTTCCAGCGCCGCGAGGCCCGTCCGCGCCTCTTCGCGATAGAGGGCAACGACCGTCTTGACCAGCGACGACTTGCTGGGGAAGTGGTGATGAATGCTGGCCTTGGTGATGCTCACCTTGTCGGCGATGTCGGCGTAGCTGAAACTGTTATAGCCGCCACCGACCAGCATCGATCTCGCGTGAGCGACGATTTCGAGGGCCTTGGGAGAGAGTTCTGCATTCATCGTTTCGATCAAGCGGGATTTGTGCTGCGCTGAGATGTCAATCTACTAGTAGGTTGGTTGCCTGTCAATCCGCGAGACACCGATTCTTTCGACCTCGAGGGCGCCCGCTTACAGGCAAACAGGGCCAACAAAGCAGTTCTTGATTCGACCAAACATTCACCGTATAGTTTCCGAATGTGGAAACAATTCGCAATGCCATGACTGCTCTCACGCTGTACTACCACCCCCTCTCGTCCTACTGCCACAAGGTGCTGATCGCGGTCGATGTCTTGGGCATTGACCTCGACAAGCGCCTGCTCAATCTGGGCGACTCCGCTGAGCGGGCGGCGTACCTGGCGTTGTGGCCCACGGGCAAGATGCCGCTGTTGGTGGACCAGAGCCGGCCCGTCCCCGAGACGAGCATCATCATCGAGTACCTGCAGCGTCACCACGCAGGCCCCGGCCGCACGCTCATCCCGCATGAGCCCGACGCCGCGCTCGACGTGCGCCTGTGGGACCGCCTGTTCGACTTCTACGTGATGACACCGATGCAGGCGTTCACCGCCGACCTGTTGCGGCCAGAAGCTGACCGCGATGCGCTCAACGTGGCTCGCGCGAGGGAAAACCTGTTGTCTGCCTACGCATTGATCGACCGCCACCTTGAAGGGCGAACCTGGATGTGCGGCGATGCGTTCAGCATGGCCGACTGTGCTGCTGCGCCGGCCCTTTTCTATGCCGTGACCTACGTGCCGCTGTCACCGCAGCAGGGGCATCTGGCTGCTTACTTCGAGCGCTTGATGGACCACCCGTCGGTAGCGCTCACGATTGATCAGGCCCGGCCCTACTTCAAGTACTACCCCGGGCGCGGTGGTCTCTCGCCACGCTTCTTCGACCCGGCGAACATTTGAGATGCGCGCGATTGCCGATCCCGCGCGCCTCGACCGCATGTTCTTTGCGCTGGCCGACGTGAACCGCCGCGGCATGCTCGATCGCCTGAGCCGCGGGCCGGCATCGGTGTCCGAGTTGGCTGGGCCGCTGGGTATTGCGCTGCCGTCGGCAGTCAAGCACCTGGCCGTTCTGGAGCAGGGCGGCTTCGTCGCCTCCCAGAAAGTGGGCCGTGTGCGCACCTATCAGGTCGAGCCCAAGGCGCTCGATGCGATGGAGGCCTGGGTCGCAAAGCGCAAGACACAGCTCCACGCACAGTTCGACCGGCTCGACGCCTATCTGGCCGAGCAGAAAGACAAGGCCGCACGATGAAGTACACGCCGAGCACGCAAACCGACTTCGTCATCGAACGCCAGTTCGACGCCACACCCGAAGCGGTGTTCCAGGCCTGGGCCGACCCGCAGGCCAAGCAGCGTTGGTCAGATTGCCACCCTGAGCACACCACCGAATACGGTCTGGACTTTCGGCCGTTCGGGCATGAGACGCACCAGGTCGTCTACCCCGACGGCCGCGTTCAGAAAATCGAGAAAGTCTTCTTCGACATCGTGGCCGCGCAGCGCATCGTTTTCGCCTACGACATCCGGCTCGATGCACGCCGGCTGTCGGTGTCGCTCGTGACGGTCGAGTTCTTCGCCAGCCGGCGCGGCACGCGCATGGTCTATACCGAGCAGCTCACCTACCTGGATGGGCATGAAGACCGTGCTCAGCGTTTGCGAGGAACGGAAGAGGGCCTGGACCGACTCGTGCTGGAGTTCTCAGGCCGCTAGAAACCGTATTTGGCGATACTTTGCGTCGAGGCCAAATGTCAGGCCTCGTGCTCAAAGGAAGGAGCTGTCAATGAATCACCTGCGTCAAGTGCTCGCCCAAATGCGCTCGGGCCACTGGAGCGAGGCACACAACCTTGTACAGAGCGACGACTCAGAGTTGGCCGCTTGGCTGCACGGCATCTTGCACGTTCAAGAGGGCGATCTCGAGGACGCCGAGTACTGGTACGGGAAGGCTGGCCGGAACTTCCGTGCTCGCGGTACGCTGGATGAAGAGCTGAGCCGGTTCGAGGCGGAGTTGCCAGACTAGCGCCGCACTCACGAAAGTGCGGCGAGCCTCTCGCCACCAGGCTGCGAAACCGTGAGGCTTCGCTGCCCAAGAAGTGCGGTCAGGATGGCAACGCCGCCGCCCGCGATCGATACCCAAAATCCCTGGCCGGGGCCAAAGGTGTCGATGACCCAGCCGGACGCGAACGAGCCCACTGCCATGCCAATGCCGATGCCGGTCATCACCCAAGTGATGCCTTCGGTGAGCTTAGCGGCAGGGACGAGGCGCTCGACCAGCCCGAAAGCCGTGATGAAGGTGGGCGAGATCGCCGCGCCGCTGACGAACAACGCGAATGCCAGCATCGGGATGTTGCCCACGAACAGCAGCGGCACTGTCGTTGCGGCCGCGATGGCGATTGCCGTTGCGAACTGGCGCGAGAGCTTAGTCCTGAGCTTCAAGGCGCCGAACAACAAGCCGACGAAGAGAGAGCCGACGGCATAGCCGCCCAGGACCAGGCTAGCGGCAGCCGCGTTGCCGAACTCAGCGGTGAGCGCGATGACAGTCACCTCCGCCGTACCAAAGATCGCGCCGATGGCAACCAGCGCAAAGGTGATGATCTGAACGGGGCGCAGTCGAATGGCATGCGCGCCGCCGCTCCGGGCCATGGGCTGCACCTTCGGTTCGGAGCTCTTCTGCAAGATGAAGGCGGCCGAACCGACCGCGAGGAACAGTGTCGAGACGAGCGGACCAGCCTCCGGGAACAAGGAGACGCTGAGGCCAACGGCCAGGGTCGACCCCGCGATGTAGACGAGTTCGTCGGCAACCGACTCGAAAGCAAAGGCGGTATTGAGCTTGGGGGTGTCGCGGTAGAGCTCCGCCCAGCGTGCCCGGACCATGGCGGGCATGCTGGGCATCGCGGCAGCAACAAGCGCGAAAGCGAACAGCGCCCAGTTCGGCCAGCCGAAACGCGTTGCCACCAACAGACCCGTGAAGCCTGCCAGCGAAAGCGCCGTCGCCGGTGTCAGGATGCGGGTTTGGCCGAGCCGGTCCACCAGACGCGAGATCTGCGGCGAGACGAGTGCGTTGGTCAAGGCGAAGGTGGCGGAGACCGCGCCTGCAAGCCAGTATTCGCCGTGGGTCTGGGACAGCATGGCGACGATGCCGATCGTCGCCATGGCGATGGGCAGGCGGGCGATGAAACCGGCCGCGGCGAAACCCTTGGCGCCGGGCACCTTGAATATCTCACTGTAGGGGTTGGACATCTGAAACTCCTTGCTTTCGAGGCGATGGCGACATATATACGAGCCGTATGTGAATCGTAATCACATACGAAACGTATGTCAAATTAGATACGCCGCGTATGTCAAGGAGAAGAACGGATGGCGCACAGACCGCGCAACGAGATGATTGCGGAGACGCGAGCGAAGCTGATCCAGGCGGCGCGCCAGGCGTTCGGTTCGATCGGCTATGCGGGTGCCTCGATGGACGACTTCACGTCTGCCGCAGGCCTGACACGGGGCGCGCTCTATCACCACTTCGGTGACAAGAAGGGCCTGCTGCAGGCCGTCATTGCCGAGATCGACGCCGAGATGTCGCAGCGCATGCATGCGATCTCTGCGAAGGCGAAGGATCCCTGGCGCGGCTTCGTCGACGAGAACATCGCCTACATCGAGATGGCGCTCGAGCCGGAGATTCAGCGCATCGTCATGCGCGACGGTCCCGCAGTACTTGGTGATCCGTCGACCTGGCCTTCGCAGGGCGAATGCAACCGCTCGATGACTGAAAGCCTCAGAAGGTTGAAAAGCGAAGGCTTCATCATCGACGTCGATCCGGAAGGTGCCGCCCGCCTGCTCAGCGGAGCCGCGTTGCATGCGGCCCAGTGGATCGCCCACTCTGACAATCCGGCCGCCACTTCCAAGCGCGCGGTGAAGGCCTTCAAGGCCTTGCTGGACGGGCTTCTGGTGGAAGCCAAAGCACCGGCTCGCTGAGCCGAGGCGTTGTCGGCTGTCACGTGGCCCTGGGCCCTGGCGTGGCATGCGACCGCCGGAATTTGTCAGAAGTTGCCTGACACGCTTACCAGCCGACGCCGTATGGCAGTCCCGGTTGCCCATATCTACATTGCCAGGCAGGTTCCGTGACCTTTTTTGTGAGGACCGCTTCTTGCAACCCGACTTCGAAGGCCGGGCGGCAGAGTCGTTGGCAACAGGCGGAACCAATCCTGGAAGGACGATTGTGGCGAGGTGGGTGGTTGTGATGTGCATGGCGTTGCTGCTGCCCGTTGCAGGCGTTCAGGCCGCTGAGCCGACGCCGGCGAAGCCGCTGCCTGCCAAGGCCGCCAAGCGAAAGGCCAAGCTCGCCAAGACGCCACCGGCGCCGAAAGAGGCCAGCCCCAAGCCGCTGCACCTGGGACTCAATGCGCTGACCCCCAAGCAACGCCCCTCCCAGTGGCATCTCGAGAACGTGCCCGCTCCGGCCCTGGACTCAAGGGGCAGCCCGACGGGCGCGCGAGCACTGGCGATGGTGGGCCCGCTCAACGGCGAGCAACGCATCGAGTTTGGCGTTGCTCCCCTGGTTCCCTCCAGGCTCCCGTCATCACTGGCCACCGGCACCGACGGCGCGGCGACGGCCCCCGCAAAGCGGACGTTGGTGCCTGCCGCACAGGTGTACATGCGATACAGCTGGTAGCGGTCGGCGCGGCGCGAGCGCCGCGACAGCCGATGCGCTGGCCGTCACATCGGCCGCAAAGTCGTCGGCACTGAGCAGCTACGGAGTAACCCAGCCAACCTCTATCTCTTCGTCCACCTCTTCGTGAAGGCCGCGCGTGCCGTTCGGGGGCAGCGTGGAAGGAGTTGCTGCAATCGCGGCTGCGATCACCAACAAGCACGTTCGTCCTGCAGGTGATCGGACAGCCGACGCCGGGCCGAAAGCCCTGCCAAAGAGCTGCATCGCGCGGAACGGGCCTTGCCCAATCTGCTGCAGACCGGCAGTACCCATGGCAACCCAATCCTCGATCGAATCAGCGGCCTCAGAGCTGACAGCAGGCGATGCGCGCGTGATCCCTGTCGTCTCCGAAGCGCTGCATGTCGATCGTGAGTCGGAACGCACCGGCGCCCTCCGGGTGCGAGTCGAAACCACGGACCGTGTGCACACGCTGATCGGCGAAGCGACGTCGCGAAGCGTTGCCGTCAGCCGCGTCCGGCGCGGCGTTCCCGTCGACACCATCCGTGATGTCTGGCGCGACGGAGACACCCTCGTGGTACCGGTTTATGAAGAGCAGCTGGTGCTGCGCCGCCAGCTCGTGCTGACGGAAGAGATCCATCTGCACATGCACCAAGCGACCCGGCCGCTGGCAGGAGACGTCCCGCTTCGCGAGCAGCGCGCCGTGGTCGAGCGCCAGGGACCAGACGGCACCTGGCGCGCAGTCGATCCCCTCGATGACGATGCAAGCGGCGCCATTGCGGGCCGCGCATCGTCCCACCCCGGCGCGAGCTCCGGCTCGCATTTTCCAAGGCAGCCACAGGAGAATGTGATGAGACAAACAGTAGTAGGCGTATTCGATCGGTACGAGGCAGCGCGGCAAGCGGCCGCACGGCTTCAAGACAGCGGCTTCGGCCCCGACAGCGTTCACCTTACCGGCGCCGACGGAGATGAACTCGAGTCGGCGGCAACCGACACCGAGAGCCGTCGCGAATCCGGCGGCATGCTCGAGGGCATCCGCAACTTCTTCGCTGGCATCTTCGGGTCGGACGATGACAGGGACTCTGACGAGCACTTGAGTACCTATGCCGAGGCGGTGAAGCGAGGCGGCACCATCGTGCGCGTTGACGTGGAGGACGAGCCCAAGGTCGACTTGGCACGCGAGGCCCTTCAGTCGGCCGGTGCTGTGAACATCGAGGAACGGGTTGCCGAGTGGCGCCAAGCCGGTTGGGTGCCCGAGACTGCGGCATCGTCGCGGCCCAGCGTGTCACCGGTCGGCGACGGCGGCAGCGTGGGGTCGTCGGAAGGCGACGTGTCCGCTTCCAGGTCTGCCTCGGAATCGGTCGCGCGCAGCGAGACCGCCTCGAACACGGTGTCTGGATCGACCCGTTCCGTCGCCTCGGAATCCGTGCGCGGCGCGGCCAGTGACGAGGTGATCCCGGTGGTGCGGGAAGACGTGGAGGTCGGCAAGCGCGTGGTGGACATGGGCGGCGTTCGGGTCTACTCGCGCACGGTGGAGCGGCCGGTGAACGAGTCGATCGAGCTGCGCGAAGAGCATGCCCGTGTCGAGCGCCACCCGGTCGATCGCCCGGTGACCGAGGCCGACATGGCGTCGCTGCAGGACCGCGCCATTGAAGTCCAGGAGACCGCCGAAAGACCAGTGGTGCAAAAGACCGCACGCGTGGTGGAAGAGGTCGTCGTCGGCAAGGACGCGTCCACCCGCTCCCAGGACATCCAGGAAACGGTGCGCGAAACCGAGGTCAAGGTGGAGCCCTTCGAGCGCGGTGAAGGCGCCGCTGCCAAAGGCACTTCCATGCGGCGCCCGTTCGAGGAGTTCGACAGCGACTTCCGCTCCGACTACCAGACCCGGTACGCATCGGCAGGTGGTCAGTACGCTGACTATGAGCCGGCGTATCGCTATGGCCATTCGCTCGCGGCAGACAACCGCTACTCGGGGCGCGACTGGGACGCCATCGAAGGCGGCGCGCGCAGCGATTGGGAGCAGCGCTACCCCGGCAGCGCGTGGGAGCGCTTCAAGGACGCAGTGCGCCGCGGTTGGGAGCGCGCCAGCAGCTGATCACCGCCCCGGCGTGACTTGAGCCGCCCAACGCGAGATCAACGGCCCCCTCATCTGGGGGCTGTTTGCCTTGGCGGCGTGGATTCCTTGGCAGGGACAAGGGCTGTACCACTTCGCAATTTCGCGCGGGCTGATAGCCTGTTCGCAACAAAGGAAACCCCGCCAATGAAGTACCGCCCCGCCATCGCTTTTGCCACCGCTGTTCTGCCGCTTTTGGCGGGCGCACAAACGCCGCCGTCGCCGCAGCCACCGACGAAGTGGAAGCAGATCGCCACCGAGGGCCAGCGTTTCAACGTAGAGGGTACGCAGCGGGTGAGGTTCGGTGTGGCATGGGCCGATGTGTGGGTCACAGAATCGATGAGCGGGGGCGGAACCTGCACCGTGAAATTCTTCAGCGCCGACCCACGGCCCGGCAGCGCCAAGACCTGTGAAGTCGAGTCTGGCGATGCCGCATCGGCAGCCCCTGGCACCGAGGCGCCACAGGCTGCAGATGCGGCGGCTTCGAAGGCAACCGTGTCCACGCCCACAGTGGCCACACGTACTTTGCCTCCGCCGGTGGCCGGGGCCATCGGCCAGGTGAAGATCAACCTCAACCTCATTCCCAAGCCGATGCAGAACCCGCCTGGCGGCTGGGCCAAGGACATGCTGATCCCGACCACGGAGGTCGCGCCACCCTCAGACATCGGCGCCTTCCGCACCGGTTGCCAGATGGCCAAGATGTCCTTTGACGACCCAATCGTCTTCCCAGGGCAGCCGGGCCGCAGCCACTTGCACACCTTCTTCGGCAACACCGGCATCGACGCGAACTCCACTGCGAAGAGCATCGCCACCAGCGGCAACAGCACCTGCCGCGGCGGCACGATCAATCGCAGTGCGTACTGGGTGCCAACGATGATCGACACGCGCACCGGTGCGCCGCTGGCGCCGATGTTCGAGTCCAACTTCTATTACAAGACCGGCTATTCGGTCGCGCCCGGCATGATCCAGCCCATGCCCGAGGGCTTGCGCATGATTGCCGGCGATGCTTCTGGCAAGCCCGAGACGCCAAGCGTCGGCGTGAGCTACGCCTGCGTGTGGAACGGTGGCAACAGCGACTGGCAGAAGAGCATCCCGACAGACTGCCCGGCGCGCGGTGACTCGTGGCTCATCATGGGTGTCGACTTCCCTCAATGTTGGGATGGTGTGAACCTCGACTCACCGGACCACAAGAGCCACATGTCCAACCCTGTGGACGTGCGGCGCAACAACTCGGGCCGATGCCCGTCGAGCCACCCGGTCGCCATCCCGCAGATCGCGTACCAAATCCTCTACCAGGTGAAGGTGAGCGGCGAGACGCGCTACTGGCGCTTGTCGTCCGACGACTACGACCTCAACAAGCCGGCTGGCTACTCCGGCCACGGCGACTGGTTCAACGGCTGGAAGTCCGAGATCGTCGAGGTCTGGGTCAAGAACTGCGACCAGGCCCAGAAGGACTGCCATTCGCATCTGCTCGGCGACGGCCGCGCGACCGTGATTCCCTGACGAGGCGTGCGGTACCCTTGCGGCCGGCCTGAGTGGGCCGATCGCATGGAGAAGCTATGTCGTTGATTCGGACCCTGGCCCTGGCGGCTTGCTGCTGGTTTGCCGGCACTGCCCAAGCCCAGAGCATCGAGCCCGCCCCCGATTGGCAGAGTGCCGACAGCGCGCACTTCCGCGTCAACTACCGTTCGGCATGGCGCTCCCAAGCCGAGCGCGTGGCGCAGGCGGCCGAGCGGGCCTACCCGAAGGTGACGCAGGCGCTGGGCTGGGAGCCGCGCGGCCGCACCGAGATTCTGTTGATCGATCAGTTCGACTTGCCCAACGGCTTCTCGACACCGCTGCCCTACAGCATCATCGGCGTGTTCCTGGCGCCGCCCGACGAGGGCGAGCTGCTCGACAACAGCGACTGGCTCGACCTGCTGCTGACGCACGAATTCACCCACACCGTGCAACTCGACAAGGTGCGTGGCGTGCCGGGCGTGCTGCAGACCGTCTTCGGCCGCCAGCCGTTCTTCTTCCCCAATGTGTTCCAGCCCGGCTGGGCGGTCGAGGGGCTCGCCGTCTACAACGAGAGCGACTCCGCCACCGGCCGCGGTCGCCTGCGCGGGCCGGCGTTCGAAGCGTGGTTGCGCGCAGAGGCCAAGAGCGGCTTCCTCTCGTTGCGCGAGATCAACGCCGATGGCCGCGCCTTGCCCACGTCCAAGGCTTATCTGTACGGTTCGTACTTTTTCGAGTTCCTGGCCCGCACATACGGGCCCGATGCGATCTACAAGACCGTCGACCGCTACAGCGGCAACCCGCCGTTCTGGCCACGCCTGCACACCAGCCCGCGCGAAGCCACCGGCAAGACCATGGACGTGCTCTGGGATGAGTTCCTCGTCGATTTGAAGCAGCAGGTGCAGGAGCGCGAGCAGGGCCTGACCCGCACGCCCGAAGCCGCTGGCGACAAGATCGTCGGCCCCCTGTTCGGCATCGGCTCGGTAGCGGCATTGCCCACCGGCGGCACACTCGCCGTGATCGACGACGGCCTGCACCACGCCAAGCTGGTGAAGTTTGCGGCCGACGGTCAGCAGACCACGCTCACCGACGTGAACAGCGCAGCCGAGCTGGATGTCTCGGCTGACGGCAAGGTGCTCATCGCGCAACCCGACGTCTGCAACTGGCGCTTCCTGGCCTTTGACATCTACCGCATGGACGCCGGCGGCTCGCTCAAGCAGCTGACGCATTGCGCTCGCCTGCGCCATGCCGTGCAGGCGGGCGACTCGATCGTCGCGTTGCAACAGGGCGAAGGCATGACGCGGCTGGTGCAGCTCGATGCGCAAGGTCAGCAGCCACGTGTGCTGTGGGCGCCGCCCGCCGAGGTCACGCTTGTCGACCTGGCTGCGTCGCCAGATGGCAAGCAAGTCAGCGTAGTCAGCAAGCGCCGCGGTGACTGGCGGGTCGAAGCCTTCGATCTGAGCCAACCGGCGGCGCCCCCGCGCCTGCTGTTCACGAGCGACGCACCCGTGCACGGCTTGCAGCACGGCGCTGCCGGCCTCGAGTTCATCGCCGTGCGCGACGGTGTCTTCAATGTGTGGCGCCTGCAAGATGGAACCTTGGTGAAGCTCAGCCACACCTACACGCGCGTGCTTGCCCACAGCGGCACGCAGGCCGATGGCTCGCTGGTGATGGCCGTCGTCGCACCGGGCGGCTACGAACTGCGCCGCATGACCACGACGACCGCGCTGCAGACCACCACCGCGGTCACCGCCGCGCCCGCCAGCGTGCCCGCACCGAGCATGACCGCGCCGCTCGGCGAGCCGCGCTCGTACCAGCCCCTGCGCTCGATGTACCCGCGCACCTGGTGGCCGGTGGCCACGTCAGACCGTGGGCTGACGGCGTTCGGCGCCAGCACCTTCGGCTCCGACGCGCTGGGCTGGCATCAGTACGCGGCCTCGGTGCAGTACGAGACCTCGCAGCACGAGGCGCTGGGAAGCTTCCAGTACCTGTACCAGAACCAGCATCTATTCACCTTCCAGCGCGACCTCACCGCACGCGCCTGGACAGGCGACAGCGGCGACGAAGACATCAAGAGCTACGACCGCAACACCAGCGCGCAATGGTTGAGCGTCTTCCCCTGGCTTCGGCTCGACCGGCGCATCACCTTCGGCGTGGGTGCCGCGCTCGACAAGTCAGAGCGCGTCCACCCCGAATTCACCAGCGGTTCGCCGCCGCGAGACGAGCGCCTGGTCGCCGCCTTGATCGACTACGACACCAGCGGCGGGAACTGGTGGTCCGAAGGGAGCAACCGCGGCCAGCACGCGACGCTGCTCTACGAAAGCTACAAGCCGTTCGCACGCAGCGGCCGCAACGACTACGACGGCAGCGTGCTGCGCCTCGACTGGCGCGCCTATCTGCCGCTCGGCCGCACCGTGCTCGCCCTGCGGCACACCGAGGCCTATGCCCGCGGTTTCACCGAGCGCTATCAGCTTGGCGGCGCGGTCGACTCCCAACTGCAACTTGGCCCGACGCTCGACGACCGCGACATCACGCTTCGCGGTTACCGCGGCGACGAGGCCGCGCTGCGCGGTGCCAGCGCGCGTGTCACCACCATCGAATGGCGCACGCCGATCGCCGACGTCGACCAGCACTTCATGGTGCCCGCAGTGGGCGTGAACAGGGTATCGGCCGCCGCGTTCTTCGACATCGGCGGGGCCTGGGACGAAGGCCGCCGCCCGGTGCGTTACCAGCGCGGCGTGGGGGTCGAGCTGTTGAGCGAGCTCAAGGTCATGTACGCGTTGGGCTTGCAGGTGCGCCTGGGCGTGGCGCGCGGGCTCGACGAACCGAAGGGGACGCGCGGCTACCTGGCCGTGGGCCGTGCCTTCTGACCGGTCAGTGCAGCTTGTCGCGCGGCGGGCGCTTGAACGACTTGGGTTTGTAGACGTTGCCTTCCCAGGTGCCGTTCTCGCGTGCGCGGCGAATGGCTTCTTCCGCCACGCGCTCGGCCGTCTTGCGCGAGGCGCGCCAGCGGTAGAGGTCGCGCACCCGGTTCCACAGGCCGCGCGCCCAGGCGTCGAACTTCATCCGCCGGCGCACGCCCACCAGCAGGCGGACCATGAACACCAGGCAGATGGCCAGAACGATGGCGGCTAAGACTTTCTCGATCATGGTTGCGCTGAAAAGGGCCGCGCCGGCCCGTTCCCGACATGGTAGTCCTGCCGCGAAACCCACGGCGCCTGTCGCAGAATAGGACGAGCAATATGCACGGAGCCGGTTGATGGAGCAGGTCGATGCGGTGGTGGTGGGTGCTGGCGTGGTGGGCCTGGCCGTCGGCCGCGCGCTGGCCCAGCGAGGCCTCGAAACCCTGGTGCTCGAACGCGAGAATGCCATCGGCACGGGCATCAGCTCGCGCAACAGCGAGGTCATCCATGCCGGCCTGTACTACCCCGCTGGCTCGCTGAAGGCACGCCTGTGCGTGCAGGGCCGCCGGCAGCTCTACGCCTTCTGCGAGTCGCACGGCGTGCCGCACCGCCGCTGCGGGAAGCTCGTCGTCGCTACCGACGAAAGCCAGGTGGCCGGCCTCGATCAGTTGATGGCCAAGGCGGCGGTCAACGGCGTGGACGATCTGCAGAAGCTCAGCGCTGCGCAGGCGCTCGCGATGGAGCCGCAGCTGGCCTGCGTGGGTGCGATCCTGTCGCCGTCCACGGGCATCATCGACAGCCACGGCCTGATGCTGGCGTTGCAAGGCGACCTGCAGCGTGCAGGTGGTGACGTGGCCTTGTCGTCACCCGTGTTGCGCATCGCACGCGGGGCAGGGCAGCACGTGCTGCAGGTGGGTGGCGACGAGCCGATGGAGCTCGCCGCGCGCATCGTGGTCAACGCAGCCGGCCTGTGGGCGCCACGCCTCGCGGCAGCGACCGAAGGCCTGGGTGAAGGCCTCGTGCCGCAAGCGCATTTCAGCAAAGGTAACTACTACTCGCTGGTCGGCCGGGCGCCGTTCTCGCGCCTGGTTTATCCCTTACCGCAGGACGCCTGGCTCGGTGTGCACCTCACGCTCGACCTGGGTGGACAAGCCCGCTTCGGACCCGACGTGGAGTGGCTGCCCGACGACGTGGCCGAGCCGCTCGACTATGTGGTCGACCCGGGGCGGGCGTCAGGGTTTTATGCCGATGTGAGGCGGTACTGGCCGGGGTTGCCGGATAGGTCTTTGCAACCGGCCTACAGCGGGATTCGGCCGAAGATCCATTCGCGCTTTGAGGCGGCGCCTGACTTTCTCATTCAGGGGCCGAGGGAGCACGGCGTGGCTGGATTGGTGAATCTTTTTGGGATCGAGTCGCCGGGGTTGACGTCTTGTTTGGCGATTGGGGATGAGGTGGCGAGGCGGTTGTCGTTGTGATTGCCGCCTCGCGTTGACGCTTCTCTAACTACTAGCAGGTGCGCTGGTCAGCCCTAACAAACGTCGGGCCTACATCCCCGAGTAGTTCGGCCCGCCGCCACCCTCAGGCGTCACCCACACAATGTTCTGCGTCGGGTCCTTGATGTCGCAGGTCTTGCAGTGCACGCAGTTCTGCGCATTGATCTGCAGGCGATCGGTGTTGTCCTCGTTCTTCACGAACTCGTACACGCCTGCGGGGCAGTAGCGCGCCTCGGGCCCGGCGAACTTGGCGAGGTTGATCGCCACGGGCACGCTGTTGTCCTTCAGCGTGAGGTGGGCCGGCTGGTGTTCCTCGTGGTTGGTGTTGCTGACGAACACGCTGCTCAGCCGGTCGAAGGTGATCTTGCCGTCGGGCTTGGGGTAGGTGATCTGCTCGCACTCGGCGGCGGGCTTGAGGTACAGGTGGTCGGGCTTGTCGCGGTGGATTGCCCACGGCGGAGCCTTGAAGCCCAGGCGGGGCAGCAGCCAGTGTTCGATGCCGACCATCAGGCCACCGAAGAGGTTGCCAAACTTGAACCAGCTCTTGAAGTTGCGTGAACCTTCGAGCTCGGTGCGCAGCCAGCTCTTGTCGAAGGCGACCGGGTACTCAGCCAGTTCATCGTGCTGGCGGCCGGCCTGCAGGGCCGCGAAGGCGGCGTCTGCGCACAGCATGCCGCTCTTGATGGCCGCGTGGCTGCCCTTGATGCGTGCGCCGTTCAGGTAGCCGGCGTCGCAGCCGACGAGTGCGCCGCCGGGGAACACCGTCTTCGGCAGGCTCATGATGCCGCCCGTGGTGATGGCGCGCGCGCCGTAGCTGATGCGCTTGCCGCCTTCGAGGAAGGCCTTGATGCGCGGGTGCGTCTTCCAGCGCTGCATCTCTTCGAACGGGCTCAGGTACGGGTTGCTGTAGTTGAGACCGGTCACGAGGCCGAGCGTCACCTTGTTGTCTTCGAGGTGGTACATGAAGCCGCCACCGTAGGTGTCGTTCTTCATGGGCCAGCCGGCGGTGTGGATCACGAGGCCGGCCTGGTGCTTCGCGGGGTCGATCTCCCACAGTTCCTTCACGCCGAGGGCAAAGGCCTGTGGGTCCTTGCCCTGGTCGAGCTTGTACTTGGCGATGAGCTGGCGGCCCAGGTGGCCGCGAGAGCCTTCGGCAAAAACGGTGTACTTGCCGTGCAGCTCCATGCCGAGCTGGAAGTTGCCCGTCGGCTGCCCGTCCTTGCCGACGCCGAGGTTGCCGGTGGCGATGCCCTTGACCGAACCGTCGTCGTTGTAGAGCACCTCGGCGGCGGCGAAGCCCGGGAAGATTTCAACGCCCAGCGCCTCGGCTTGCTGGCCGAGCCAGCGCACCACGTTGCCGAGACCGACGATGTAGTTGCCTTCGTTGTGGAAGTTGTTCGGGATCAGGAACTTCGGCGTGTCGAACGCGCCGGCTTGCGTCAGCCACAGCAGCTTGTCGTCGGTGACCGGCTGGTTCAGTGGTGCGCCGTCGGCTTTCCAGTTGGGCAGCAGTTCCGTCAGTGCCTTCGGGTCCATCACCGCGCCGCTCAGCGTGTGGGCGCCGGGTTCGGAGCCTTTCTCCAGCACGACGACAGAGACCTCCTTGCCTTGTGCGGCCGCGAGCTGCTTCAGCCGGATCGCCGTGGCCAGGCCCGCCGGGCCACCGCCGACCACCACCACGTCGTATTCCATGGCTTCGCGCGGACCGTACTGGGCAAGAATTTCGGCGGGGGTCATGCAGTCTCCTTCGATGAACATTTGCCGGGCATTCTAAGTGGCGCAGGGGCTTAAAAGAACGATCGTTCTTTTTCTCTGATCCGCTGATGAAGAAGCGGCGCGTTGCGCAAATGCGCGTGCTATCTTCATCGCAACATTCGAACCCTTGAGGAGAAGTACATGGCCTACACCATTGATCTGTCCGGCCGCGTGGCGCTCGTCACTGGCGCCTCCAGCGGACTGGGCACGCAGTTCGCCAAGACGCTGGCGGCTGCGGGTGCCGCGGTGGTGCTGGCCGGCCGGCGCGTCGAGCGCTTGAAGACCTTGCGCGCCGAGATCGAGGCCTCGGGCGGCGACGCCCATGTGGTCACGCTGGACGTGACTGATCACGACAGCATCAAGGCCGCGGTGGCCCACGCCGAAACCGAGATGGGCACGATCGACATCCTGGTCAACAACTCGGGCGTGAGCACCACGCAGAAGCTCACCGACGTGTCGCCGGAAGACTACGACTACGTCATGGACACCAACACCAAAGGCGCCTTCTTCGTGGCGCAAGAGGTGGGCAAGCGCATGCTGGCGCGCGCCAAGGGCTCGGCCCCGGGCACCTTCACCGGTGGGCGCATCGTCAACATCGCATCGATGGCAGGCCTGAAGGTGCTGGGCCAGATCGGCGTGTATTGCATGAGCAAGGCGGCGGTCGTTCACATGACGCGCGCGATGGCGCTGGAGTGGGGCCGTTACGGCATCAACGTGAACGCCATCTGCCCTGGGTACATCGACACCGAGATCAACCACCACCACTGGCAGACCGACCAGGGCCAGAAGCTCATCAGCATGCTGCCGCGCAAGCGCGTCGGCCAGCCGCAGGATCTGGACGCCGTGCTGATGATGCTGTGCTCGAACGAGAGCCACTTCGTGAATGGCGCCGTGATCCAGGCAGACGACGGGTTCGCCGTCTGATGCGTGAGCTGTCTCTGCTCGAAGCGCGTGTGCTGGGCGTTCTCATCGAGAAGGCCCACACCGTGCCCGACAGCTACCCGCTGTCGCTCAACTCGCTGGTCTCCGGCTGCAACCAGAAGACCACGCGCGACCCGGTGATGAACGCCACCGAGGCCGAGGTGCAGGTGGCCGCCGATGCGCTCAAGGCGCTGCACCTGGTGTTCGAGTCGAGCGGCTCGCGTGTGACGCGCTACGAACACAACATGGGCCGTGCGCTCGCCTTGCCCTCACAGTCGGTGGCCGTGCTCGCTGTGCTGATGCTGCGCGGGCCGCAGACCAGCTCGGAGCTGCGCGCCAACACCGATCGGCTGCACCGCTTCGCCGACCTGTCGTCGGTCGAGGCCTTTCTCGATGAACTGGCCGCGCGGTCCGAAGAGAAGGGTGGCCCCTTGGTGATGAAGCTGCCACGGGCGCCAGGCGCACGGGAGGCCCGATGGACGCACCTGCTGTGCGGAGCGGTTGACGTGTCGGCGATGCCTGTGGCTGCGCAGTCGGAAGACTTCGTCGCAGCCAGCGAGCTGGCCGCTATCAAATCGCAGCAGCTAACGATGCAGCGAGAGATTCACGATCTGAAAGCGCTGGTCGACAAGCTGTACGCCGAGCTCGGTGTCAGCCGCGACTGAGCGCTCGAAGCCCGGCCGCTGGCGAGATCAAACGCTGAGCAGCTTGTGCACGAGATCCGGCGTGGTGGCCGCGCCGTACTTGCGCATCAGCCTCGCGCGATAGACGTCCACGGTGCGCGGGCTGATGCCGAGGCGCTTGCCGATCAGTTTGCTGGTGAGGCCGTCGATCAGCAGCGCCACGATCTCGCGCTCGCGTGCCGTGAGTTCTGTCTTGAGCTGACGCTGCGAAGACAGGTCTTCGAAGGACCAGATGCCGGCGGCGTGCGGCTGCGTCGGGTCCAGCGCGCGGCCCGACACATGGCACCAGAACAACTCGCCGCTCTTCGGGCCGTCCACCCGCTTCATCACCCGTTCATCTGCATACCAGCCGTTTGCGTTGAGGCTGGCCGCGATGCGCTGGCCGGTGCGTTCGAACTCGGCGTGCGTGGGGTAGAGCACCTCGAACGACTGGCCCAGCAGCTGCTCGCGGGCGGCGCCGAACATGTCCAGCACATGCTGGTTGCAGTCGAGCATCAACCGGTTGCGCGACAGCACCAGGCCCACCGGCGCGAGATCGAAGGCGGTACGGTAGTCGTCGGCGCTCAGGGGCATCGCGGCGGTGGAATGGGGCACGGATGAGGGCGTAAAGAGGGCGCAGGAAGCTGCGCGGGTATGTGTCTAGTCAATTCTACGTAACGACTACGTAATGCGTTACGTAGTACGCTCCTGCGCTGGAATTCCACCCTGCAGGAGATTGCAATGAACAAGGTGTACGCCAGTGCCGCCGAGGCGCTGAAGGGCATCGTCAAGGACAGCCAGTTGCTGGCGGTCGGGGGCTTCGGCCTCTGCGGCATTCCCGAGGCGCTGATCGCCGCGCTGCGCGACAGCGGCGTGAAGAACCTCAGCGTCATCTCCAACAACGCCGGTGTCGACGGCTTCGGCCTTGGCCAGTTGCTGGAGACGCGGCAGATCAAGAAGATGATCTCCAGCTACGTCGGCGAGAACAAGGAGTTCGAGCGCCAGTACCTGGCCGGTGAACTCGAGCTCGAATTCACGCCTCAAGGCACGCTGGCTGAAAAGCTGCGCGCTGGCGGCGCCGGCATCCCCGCCTTCTTCACCAAGACCGGTGTCGGCACGTTGGTGGCCGAAGGGAAGGAGACACGCGAATTCGATGGCCAGCTGTACGTGATGGAACGCTCGCTGGTGCCCGACGTGAGCCTGGTCAAGGCGCACAAGGCCGACAAGAGCGGCAACCTCATCTTTCGCCGCACGGCGCGCAACTTCAACCCCGCGGCGGCGATGGCTGGCCGCATCACGGTGGCCGAGGTGGAGCAGATCGTCGAGACGGGCAGCCTGGACCCAGACGAGATTCATCTGTCCGGCATCTATGTGCACCGCCTCGTGCTGAATGCCACGCCCGAGAAGCGCATCGAGAAGCGCACCCTGACCGAAAAGGCCTCGGCCTAGCCTGACTCAATCTTGAAGGGTGCCGCCAGGCACCCGCTTATCCATCTCTCCGAAGGAGTCCCACCATGCCGTGGACACATGACCAAATGGCCGCCAAGGCCGCTGCCGAACTGCAAGACGGCTTCTACGTGAACCTGGGCATCGGCCTGCCGACGCTGGTGGCGAACCACGTGCCGAGCAACATCGAGGTCTGGCTGCACAGCGAGAACGGCATGCTGGGCATCGGCCCGTTCCCGACCGAAGACCAGGTCGACGCCGACATCATCAATGCCGGCAAACAGACGGTGACCACGATCCCGGGCTCATCGATCTTCGGCTCGCACGACAGCTTCGCGATGATTCGCGGCGGCAAGATCAACCTCGCGATCCTCGGCGCCATGCAGGTCAGCGAGAAGGGCGATCTCGCGAACTGGATGATCCCCGGCAAGATGATCAAGGGCATGGGTGGTGCCATGGACCTGGTGGCCGGCGTCGGCCGCGTGCTGGTGCTGATGGAGCACGTGGCGAAGAAGAAAGACGGCGGCATCGATTTGAAGCTGCTGCCTTCGTGCACGCTGCCGCTGACTGGCGTGGGCGTGGTCAACCGCATCATCACCGACCTCGCGGTGATGGACGTGACGCCACAAGGGCTGAAGGTCGTCGAGATCGCACCCGGCGTCACGCGCGAAGAGTTGCAGGCCAAGACAGGCGTGCCGCTGCACTGAGGCACGGCGTTCAACACGTTGCGCCGCACCCCAGAGGACTCGGCATCGTCGGCTGAGCGTGCCGGCCTCGGCATCGCGCTGGTCTTGCTGGCTGGCGCGGGGTTCTCGCTGCTCGACGGCACGGTGAAGTACCTCGGTGCCTTTCTGCCGCTGCTGCTGGTGGTGTGGACGCGCTACACCGTGCAGGCGCTGGTGATGGGCGTGTGGTTTGCGGTGCGAGGCGGGCGAGCCGGCTTTCGTGTCGCGCACCCGAGCTTCCAGGTGTTGCGTGGCGCGCTGCTGCTGTCCACCAGTGTGCTGGCCTTCCTCGGGCTGCGGTCGATGCCGGTGGCGGAGTTCACCGCCATCGTGATGCTGGCACCCGTCGTGGTGACCCTGCTGTCGCCACTGCTCTTGCACGAACGCGTTTCACCGTTGCGCTGGGGGCTGGTGCTGCTGGCTTTCGGCGGCGGGTTGCTCGTGGTTCGGCCGGGCGCTGGCATCTTCGGCGCGGCCGCGGTGTACCCGATGCTGGTGGCGATTGCAGGCGCGCTGTTCCAGATCCTCACGCGGCGCATGGCCTCGCTCGAAGCGCCGTTGACGACGCATTTCTGCACCGGGCTGGTCGGTGCCGTGCTACTGAGCCTGGCACTGCCGCTCTCGTCGGTGCCTTTGCTGACGGTGATGGCCGATGCGCCGGCCTGGCAATGGGGCTTGATGCTGCTGGCCGGCCTGTTCGGCACATTCGGGCACCTGGCCTTCATCCACGCGGTGGGCGTGGCGCCGATGGCGGTGCTGATGCCCTTCACCTACGTGCAGATCGCCTATGCGGCTTTGCTGGGCGCGATGGCGTTCTCGCATCTGCCGGACCACCTCTCGCTCGTCGGCATGGCGGTGATTGCCGTGAGCGGTGCCTTGTCGGTCTGGCTGAATGTGCGCAGCGGGCCACGCACGCCGGTGGTCGCGATGGACACGACGATCGGTGACTAGATTTCAGCGCTTCGCGAGCGCTCGGGCGATCTCGGTCACGAGGTCCGGGCCCTTGTAGATGAAGCCGGTGTAGACCTGCACGACGTCCGCACCAGCAGTAACCTTGGCCTGCGCATCGGCAGCGCTCATCACACCTCCCACGCCGATGATCGGAAAGCCCGCACCCAGCACTGCGCGCAATTGGCCGATGACGCGGTTGCTGGCCGCGAAAACCGGCGAACCCGAGAGGCCCCCGATTTCCTCGCCATGCGGCAGGTGCTTCACGGCGTCGCGCGCGATGGTGGTGTTGGTGCCGATCACGCCGTCGATGCCGTTCTTGCGGATGGTCGCGGCGATCACCTGAACCTGCGCTTCATCGAGGTCGGGCGCAATCTTCACGAACACCGGCACCCGGCGGCCGTGCCGTTGCTCGAGTTGCAGCTTGCGCTCTTGCACGGCGGAGAGCAGGGCGTCGAGCGCCTGGTCGCTTTGCAGCTCGCGCAGGTTCTTGGTGTTGGGCGACGAGATGTTGACGGTTACGTAGTCGGCATGCGGGTACACGCCGTCGAGGCAGGTCAGGTAGTCGTCGACGGCACGCTCGATCGGTGTCGCGGCGTTCTTGCCGATGTTCAGGCCGAGGATGCCGCCGCGCTTGCGAAAGTTGCTGCGCTTGACGTTGGCGATGAAGGTGTCCAGCCCCTCGTTGTTGAACCCCAGGCGGTTGATCAGCGCGTGGGCCTCGGGCAGGCGGAACATGCGTGGCTTGGGGTTACCCGGCTGGGCCTTCGGGGTGACCGTGCCCACTTCGACAAAGCCGAAACCCATCGCACCGAAGCCGTCGATGCAGCGGCCGTTCTTGTCCAGGCCTGCTGCCAAGCCAACGCGATTCGGAAACTTCAAGCCTGCCAGCGTGACGGGATCGTCGACACGTGTCTGCGACACCGCGCACACCAGCGGCGTGTGCTGGATGCGTGCGAGCGCGCCGAGGGTGAGTTCATGCGCTTGTTCCGGGTCGAGCCCGAAGAGGAAAGGGCGGGTCAGGGCGTAGGGGACGAGGGGCATGGGGAACACTCTTGGATAATCCGCGCATTCTCTCAAACGCATTTCAGCAGGCGGGCCATTCATGACGCAAGACGAACTCAAAGCTTTGGTGGGCCAGGCGGCCCTGGCCTACGTAGTGCCAGGCAGCGTGGTGGGCGTCGGCACCGGCTCCACCGTCAACTGCTTCATCGATGCGCTGGCCGACATCAAAGGGACGATTGCCGGCGCGGTGTCGAGCAGCGAGAAGAGCACCGAACGTCTGCGTGCGCATGGCATCGTGGTGCTCGACAGCAACACGGTGGCCAGCATCCCGGTCTACATCGACGGTGCCGACGAGATCGACCACGGCGGCAACATGATCAAGGGCGGCGGGGCCGCGTTGACGCGCGAGAAGATAGTGGCCGATACCGCCGAGCGTTTCATTTGCATCGCTGATGAATCCAAGCTCGTGAAGACGCTGGGCTCATTCCCGCTGCCGGTGGAGGTGATTCCGATGGCGGCTGCGCAAGTGGCGCGGCGCCTGCGCGCTCTCGGTGGCGACGCGCAGCTGCGTGCCGGCGTGGTGACCGACAACGGCTGCCACATTCTCGACGTGCGCGGCTTGTCGATCACCGACCCCGCCGCCATGGAGCGCGAGATCAACCAATGGCCGGGTGTCGTGACGGTTGGCATCTTTGCTCGCAACAAGGCGAGCGTGTGTCTGCTCGGTACGTCGCTGGGCGTCAAGACGCTCACTTTCTGAACCGCAGCGGCCAGCGGGGGCTGAAAAGCGCGTACCCTCGGGCCTGTTGCATCGCGTTCCAGCAACCCACAGGAAGGACGGCTTATGGCCAAACCAAATTACTCGTTTGAAAAGCGCCAGCGCGAGCTGGCCAAGAAGAAGAAGAAAGAAGAGAAGCTGAAGGAAAAGGCGGATCGCAAGGTCAGCGGTGAACCCGCAGCTGGAGACGACGAGCCGCAGCCGGCCGAAGACGCATCGGCCAATCCGCCGAGCGAGAGCTGATCCACAGCCGGCGCGGCGCTTGCCACCATGGCCAGTCGCCGCAAACCCGGTCCCCCTGCATCGCCGGCAGCGCCTCTGGCGCCTGCCACCTACGCGCCGGTCCTCAACGCAGGCATCCAGGCCACCACCGCGCGTGTGCAGGAAATGCACAACGCCATTTCCGGCAAGACCTTCGATGCCTTGCTCATGCTGCCCGGCTTGTCGGTGCCGACCCGGCTGGTGCAAGGTGCGCATGACGCCATCACGACCGGCGTGTACGCCGCAGTGCGCCATGGCGCCAACGCCTTGCTCGCGCTGGCGGGGGACGCTGAGCGCCTGCTGGTCGACCCGACGCGCGAACTCGAAGGCCGCGAGCTTGCATTTCGCAGTGCACTGAACGCAGCAGCCGGTGATGCGCTGGCGCAGGCCGGCAGCCCGCTGGCCGTGCAGATGGGCTTGCATGCCGATGGCAAGACGGTGGCGCTCACCCGAGAGGCATTGGCTGGCTTGCGCGAGCGTGTCTGCGTGTTCGTCCACGGCCTGGCTTGCGACGAGCAGAGCTGGTGGCTGTTCCCCGATGCGTGGCGTGGGTCCCGGTGGGACGGCATCGGCAGCAGCTACGGTGTGCTGCTGAGCG
>Ga0307515_10004397_pt1 | contig 29186 bp, 7 predicted proteins | sample 17_EM_MG_FD_194513 | JGI IMG/M metagenome (GOLD analysis project Ga0307515, IMG submission 194513) | Populus trichocarpa ectomycorrhiza microbial communities from riparian zone in the Pacific Northwest, United States - 17_EM | ecosystem: Host-associated > Plants > Roots > Unclassified | place... | reverse complement strand
AGCATTTACTAGACCTATAGTAGGACTAGCTATATAGCTAGCTATTAAATTGGCGGTAGGCTATACGGGTAGTGCTATAGGGGTTACTAATTATGCTAGGGTATTGCGGGCCGTTTTTATATTACTTATAGTCTAATTTAAAGGGTTTTTAGCTTTATACCGTTTAGCACATACCTTAATTTAGCGGAGGCCTTAGTTAATAGCTAAGCACTAGTCCGTAAGTTCCTTTATGTTATGCCCAAGCCCAACTCACTCGACCATACAAACCACCAAAAAGGTAGCAGCAATGTCTCGCAACTGGACGGGCTGCCGGTTGGAATGCCTTATAAGCTTTACAGCCCATACCGCCGTATGGGTAGCGCAAGGTCTGACACTTTAGCGTCTAGATAGTAGTAAAAACTAATAGTACGGCTCGCTATAGGTTTAGGGTAAGCTTATTAAATAAGTCTAGTATTAGATCTTCTTAGGGAATTTAAGCCTAGCCGGCTAGGTATAGAAAGCGGGTCTAAAAGGCTAAGAAGGTCTCTATTATTTTTATATTTAAGCTTTTATAATTAAGTTAAGAGTTTTATACTTTAAAGGGGTCCTTATAAATAAAAGATAAGTAAACAATTATCTCTTCTTTAGAGAGGAAGGGATTTATTAAGTTCTATACGTACCGCGGATATAGGTGTATCTATATATCCCTACCGGTACGGCTAAAGACATAGGCTATTTTAGCCTAAGTAGTAGGGAAGTAGTCCGCATTAACTTTAAGCTTATTCTATAATTAAAGCTTCTAATTATTAAATATAGGCTTAGTTCCATCTATAAGTAATAAGGGGTCCGTAACCTTTACGGACCATAATAATACTAATACTATATATTAGGCTAGAGCCTTAAGGATTATAGTAAGTTTTTAGGTATCCGATAATTCCTTACTAGGTATAGGGGGTTCTCTAGCTTTAAGCAGCTCTTAAAGTCATTTAATTTTAGTATTAGCTGCTATAAGCTCCACCTAGAAGTTTAAGTTAGTTGCTATTTTACTATTAGAGGTATTTAAGGGTCCTATATAAAAGGACCTGCCTCTAAATATCTTCTTTATACGAAATACAATTAATTAACAATTTATGTCTAAATTGTAAATAGAGAAGCCAGTTATAGCTTCTATAGCTAGAACTAGAGAAAAGCAAAATATTCTCCTTATAATAACGGAGGAATATAATGCAGATTTTCTAGTTAAATATAAAGAAGTCTAATCTAGCTACTTCTCCTTTAAAAGAGAATAAAAACTAGAGCCCTGGGCTTAAATAGTGGCTCATAGCGTCCCTATTCCTCCTTTCCTAGGAGAAAGAGGCTCTAAACTTCTAAAGGAAGAAATAGAGACCTTTAATCCTATTAGGATATAGGGACAACCTAGATAGATTTCTTTTAGCGTAAAGAGATATAATCTATAAACTAGGTTCGGCTCTATAGTTTTTACTATAGAAAATAAGGAGAAAAGATAGGAAATCCTTAAATAGAAGAAAATTATAATTGCAGGGGTAGCTACTAAGGTAGTAAAATACCTAGAAGTCTCTCCTACTACATAGTGTATAAGCTGCCAAAAATTTAGCTATATAGGAGATAGATGCTCTATAAGGGCCTATTAGTTTTATGCAGTAGTATACCTATCTAAAGACCATTCCTATTTAAGCTGTAATATAATAGGCAAGCCTTACGAACATACTACCCCTCTTTACATTAATTATAAAGAAAAACACTTTGCTACTAGTAAAGACTGCTAGTTTCTTAAAGCAGCTAAGTTAATATACCAATAAGTATATACTTAGAAGGTTTTATACAGGAAGAAGAAGATATCTCCCTAGCTTCTAAAGCTAGAGGAGAAATCTCCTTTATATAATATAATGTAGGAAAAAGATAAGAAGTATAGCAAACCCTACTAGAAATAGGATTTAGGAAAAAAATAGATATTATTCTAGTATAGGAACCTAGTACCTGGAAAGATAAACAAAAAGGATCCTCTATAAACCAGCTTCTATCTATCTGTAAGGAACTAGGACTACCTATAGTGTTTATGTAATAGGTAGCTACCTTCCTTAGCAATAGAAAGCTGTAGCTCTGCTTTAATAGATAAATATAAAAAAAGGTAGAAATAGAAACAGGGATACCACAGGGTTCGCCTATATCCCCTATTTTATTTCTACTATATATACGTAATATCTACAGCCTATAGATAGAAGGAGCCTATTCCCTTAGCTATATAGACGATTTTGCAATTACGGTTACATTAAACTCAGCTAAATCTAATTGTAAAAAGCTAGAGGGAATAGCGCTAGAGCTAATATCTAGAGCTAAAGAAGCCGCTATTAGTTTTAATATTAGTAAAATAGAGCTTATACACTTCTATAGTAAGCATACCACTATAAAAGAAGGGCTAAAGCTAGAAGATATAGAAATATCCCCTAAACCCCTAGCTAGGTAGCTAGGGGTATTTCTAGACTCTAAGCTTACTTTTAAACAATATATAGAAATAAAAATCTCTAAAGCAAAAACAGCCTTCTATTTAATTAGAAGATTAGGCAATATATAAAGAGGTCTATCTCTATAAGCTCTACAACAGCTTTATATAGCTTGCGTTACTACTATAGTAGACTATAGAATATAATGCTAATAGAAAAGCAAATCTAGAGACTACCTACTAGCTAGGTACCAATCTTTATAAAATAAAGCCCTAAAACTAGTTTTAGGAGTGTTTAAAGGATCTCTTACGCAAGCTATAGAAATTAAGGCCTCTACCCCTCCTCCTAGAATTAGATTTAAAAAGCTTTGCAATAGCTATATATTAAAAATCCTAAAATTTAAGGAAAACTACGTAATTAAGAAGGCCTATATAGAAGAGATTAATAAGGATAGGGAGGAACTAGTAACTAGTTCTAGTTCTAGTTCTAGCCCTAAAAACTCTACTATAATACACTTTTTACAGCTAAAAACTTAACTACTATCTCTAGCTTCTAAAGTCCAGCAACTAATTTAAAATTGGAAAATAGAGAGAATCTTTCTAGATTGGCAAAAACCGTAGTCTCCCCCTATTTCTGCATTCTTTTCTATCTCTAGGGGTAGTAAAGAAGAAGCTGTATAAGAACATTTAAGACTAGTAAAAAATTTATAAAAATCCCTAGAATGGGACCTAGTAGATATATACTATATAGACGGCTCTAAAGATAGTAAATTAAGTATAGCGGCTGTATGTAAAATAGGGGAGAGAAATAGGATTAAATACGTAATAAATTGGAATCTAGGGCCATATATAGAAATTATAGACGTAGAACTTTATGCAGTCTATAAGGCCTTAGAATATCTAAAATAATAGGGACTAGAAGAGAAATAAGTTTATATCTTTATAGATAGCTAAGCAGCTATTAGGAGATTATAGCTTAATTCTTTTATAGGGGGATAAGAACTAGTCTTTAAAATTACGTAAAGCTGCTCTTATCTAGCTAGTAAGAATATCTCTATTAACTTCTACTGGGTTCCTAGCTACCTAGGAATTTACGGAAACAAAATAGCAAATAAGCTAGCTAAAAAGGGCCTCTTTAGAAGAAAAATATAATCTTCTTATACATCCCTAGCCTATATAGGGAGAGCAGCAAGAGAAAAGATACTAGGATAGTGGAAAAGTAACTAGCAATAGAATAAAAATAAAGGAAAACACTATACTAGGATCTCTAGAGGAAACTACTCTTTATCTCTTAAAGCCCCTAAGGATAAATATTCTAAAAGGCTAAAATTAGCTTTCTTTTAACTAAAACTAGGAAAAGGCTTCTTTAAATCCTTCTTTAAGACAATAGGGAAGGATAAAGAAGGTAGATGCTTTAAGGACTGTAGAGCTATACAGACTCCTAAGCACCTATCACTAGAATGCAGACTATACTGGGAAGAGAGAAAAGAAATATAAAGATAACTAAGCTCTTCTCTCTCCTTAGAGAAGCTCTTTTATATAGAGAAAGAAAGAAGGGCGCTTTTCCTATTCCTAAGTAAGATAAAAATAGCTACTAGAAAGTGGCTAATGGAAGAAAAAGCTTTAGAAGGAGGTAACTCCTACTAGACTTCTAGTAAATAGATAGTAGTGAGTAAAAGGATAGGAATAAACTATAAAAAGTACAGGGGCAGGCGTTAGGATTATTTTACCGTTTCTTTTACCGTTTTTCTACTATTTTAATACTATCTAATAGTTGTCGTAACCTAGTATTTTACTAGGGAGCGGTAAACCTCTAGTCTAGAGGTTTATAAACTACTAGGACATAGCTACTAGTACATATTAAGCTGCCTAGAAAGGATTTATGTATATAAAACTATAGCGCTATAGCCTAGAGGCTGCACGCGTAGTATTATACGTAGTATAATACAATGGATATAAAAAAATAAAAATAAAAAAGGGTCCTACAGCTACTTTACCAGCTGCTATATTTCTTAGCATCGTAATATAATTATTAAGGTAACTTTTAATAGGATTCTATAGGGGTTCTAGTCTATACATATTCTATAAATCTTATTATTCTTTTCTATTCTTTTACTATAGGGACCTATTTTTACGTCTATCCTTATCCTTATATTTTCTAATATACTTATCTATCTATGTTTATTCCTTAATGCGTATAAAGCTAGTTCTTAATACTTTTTAACTATCCTTTATTACCGAGCCACGAAAGTTTAGGTCTAGGTTATTCGCGCGTCCTACTACTAGTCTTCCTTAATTAGACAGATATATAAATCCTTACTAAATAAGATCCTTTAGCTCTTAGCACTTATACTTAGTAAAACGGTAACTCCCTTTATATCTAAAACAAGTTTACTAGCCTTGCCCTCGCGTACCTTACTAACCCTATATATTCCACTGCGGCCATCTAAAGGCGGTAGAATTTTACGGATATTAGGAGTTTTATAAATATTAGGAATTTTATAGAGGTTAATAGCCTTATAGAGGTTAATAGTCTTATAGGATGGAGGGAGCTTAGGTGCTATTCTGCTAGTCCTTATATCCTTATACTAGGCTTTAAGCTATAGCCTAATCTACGGTAAGTAACTGCTATTATATTAGAGCTCCTCCGTATACACCTAGTTTAGCTAAGTTAAGAAGTCTTCCTTCTCTCCTATAGTTAATCTTATTCCTTTACTACCGTAGCTTAACCGGCTGCTAATTACGGAACTGTTTAACCAGCTAAGGAAGGCTCTACTCCTTAAGGTCTATTTTCGGTAGATAATCTACGCCCTTATATAAACTAAGCCTATTTTTACGGCTCTTAGTAACTAATAGAAGTTAAAGGACTTTTATCTATCTAGATTAGCTCCCGTTTTAGCTATAGCGTATCTTTAATATTTAAGTAGAAGTCCTTTTATAAACTAGTATCCTCGCTAACCGTTATCCAAATTGCTAGCTTTAATAGCCTTTTAAGAGATTAGTGCGAACTGTCTATAGTACTCGCGTATACTATTCGGCAGATTGTCCCTATACTACTATATATAGGCTTTTAAGAATTCTACCGTTTTTATTTACCAAAATTAGTTACTTCCTTGGTACTCTACCCTAAGCTTTTTTATAAGCTCCGTCCAGTCACTAGTTATAAATTTAGGTAAGCTTTAAATCTATATTCCTATTTAGTAATCGCAGTACTCTAAAAGACCCTAGTACTTCTCCTTACTTACAACGTAGTATTGGACGTATAGCCGCTTATACTACTTAATAAACTATAACACGCTTTGTCCTACAAGAGTAGGAAGTTCCTATAGCTCCTAGGGCTAGTATAGGCTGGACTATAACGTAGACCTTATCTTAAGCCATTAACTACTAGCTATAAGGTTTATTTAGAGCTTTCTTAGGAGCTTATAGGTGGTCCTTATAGCTTATATCCTTTATCTACTAAGGGTTATCGATTTAAGGTGTTATGGGTAAAAGCTATAGTAGGTCTGCTTACATAGCTACCTAAAATAAGAGTATCCCAGATAACTGTCCTAGTAGTACTTTAGTAAATACCTACTACAGCTAGTCTACTTATATAGCTATATCCTTATAAAGGGCACCTACTTCTTAACACCTAAAGGGGAGTCTTCCTAGAAAAGTATAGAATCTTTATTACCTACTACTACTAGGTCTCAGTACGTCCATCTATTTTAGCCTATTATTATTCTACGCGGTAGGGTATTACTAAGCCTCTTACTTTTACTTATATCTACTTCTTTACAAAACGCCTTTAGAGCTACTACTAACATAATCCGGATAACTTAAAAGAGGATAAAGCTAAGCTAAAATAGGAAGCTTTTAAGGATAAATCTAATCTCGTGTGCTTACGACCTTACTTAGTATTATATCCTTTATTTATAAAGGGCAGTACTAACTTCCTTTACCACTAGATATCTTAGATCTCGTTTCTATCTAAATAATTAGCCTTTAGCTACCTATCTCTACGTCTTTAATAAAGGTCTGGCTATGCTTGGTAGTAGATCTTATAACTAACTACCAAGGCTCGCATTATATAACCGACTACCTACACTATGCTAAGACATAAGATTACCGCTTAGAAGGATCCAAGATAGCGTTAACGCCACCCTATATATTAATCGCAGATCAATATTACTTGCAGATCACCGTTCCTATTTTATCTTATTACCTACACCATTTTATATATATATACCTCTTAATTTCCATAGCTTTAACGTAATCGATAGGTCAGTGGGCCATTTAGGTCAGTGGGCCACCCCATAAATGTTGGAATTACAAGGTTATAGGGTTACAGCGGAGCTATCTTAAGGATCTAATTGATAATAGAGATGACGCAGACAATAAATATTGATTGATTCGTGATGTAGTAGATGCGGTTGATGTCTATATAGATTGTATACGGACTTCGTCCTCACAATATATCTAGAGCTTAGTTAGCACCTCTCGCTTAATTCTAACACTCCCCTATACTAACGACGCTCTTTTTATCTGCTCGTCTGTTTCCTAAATAGGCAATTATAAAGCTATTCCCAAGCGCCATTTGGCCTATATACGGAGGGAAAACCTATAGTAGGCGAAAAACCTCTATTACTTGCTCCGTTAGTTACCAATTCTTAGCATTACACAATGCTTCGTAAATTAGTTGATTGGTAGCTGTTTTATAAGTATATCTCTAGGTTAATCTTTACCTAGTATATATACCACTTTAAGTTAATTTTGCTGAACTATGTCGTTTTATATAAAGAGGTATCGAGTTTTAATATGCTTAGCTTTTTAGTAGTGCTTTATATTATATAAAAGGTTAACCGTACCCTTATTATTATAGTAAAGCATAGGGATAAAAGAGTTATTATCGTCGTCTCTCTCCCCTAGGTCTTTTGTTAGCTTTTTAAGCCATACTACTAACCTTACTCCTTCTAACGCTGCCATAATCTCTACTTCTATTAAACTTAAGGCCGTTAACTTCTACCTTTAAGCTATCTAAATCACGACTCCCCTATAGCGTATAACTACTATATCTTAAAATAATATCCGATTATATTCTGTTCCCTATATAGCGTTAGTAAAGATACTATAGCTAGTAGGTAAATTAGTTAACGTAAGCTTATATAAGGTAAGGTAAATCTTTTAATTTAAGTAGGTAATTCCAATTTTAAGAGTGCCGTTTAGATATTATAGTAGCTGCTTACTTAAGCGGTAATGCGATTCTCTTAGTACTGCTATAAACCTGGCTAGCTAACCAACAGCATAGCTAATATTAGGACGTATATAGTTTAATAGGTAGATTATAGAGCCAATAATCTATTAGTATACTGTTACGTTGTTATACTTAAGGAGACTTTTTTTTTATATCCGTTGTATTATACTATATATAATACTACGCATGCAGCCTCTAGGCTATAGCGCTATAGTCCTATATACATAAATCCCTTAGGGCAGCTTAACATGTACTAGTAACTATGTCCTAGTAGTTTATAAGCCCCTAAACTAAGGGTTTATAGTTCCTTAGTAAGATACTAAGTTATAAGCAACTACTAGGGAATAAGAAAACGGTAGAAACCTATAAGAAATAAGAAATCCTAACGCCTATCCCTATCCTTTTCTAGTTTATTTCTATCCTTTTACTTACTAATATCTCTTTACTAGGAGCTTAGTAGGAGTTACCTCCTTCTATAGATCCTGCTATTATTAGCCACTTTTTAGTGGCTATTCCTGTCCTACTTAGAAATAGAAAAAGCGCCTCTCTTCCTTTTTGTGTACAAAATAGCTTCTTTAAAGAGAGAGAAGAGCCTAGTTTCTTTTGCATTTCTCTTCTTTCTTCCCTATATAGGTTGCAGTCTAATAGTAAATACCTAGGGGTTTGTAGTGCTCTACATTCCCTAAAGCATCTACTATCTTCATCCTCCCTCCCTATTATCTTAAAGAAGGATTTAAAATAGCCTTATAGGATATTTATCCTTAGGGGCTTTAAGAGAAAAAGAATGGCTTTCTTTACAGATCCTAGTATAGTGTTTTCCTTTATTCTTATTCTGCTACCAGTTATTTTTCCACTATTCTAGTATCTTTTCTCTTGCTGCTCTCCCTATATAGGCTAAAAAGGTATAAAAAGAATATAGTTTTCTTCTAGAGAGGCCCTTTTTAGCTAGCTTATTTACTATTTCGTTTCTATAAATTCCTAAGTAGCTAGGAACCCAGTAAAAGTTAATAGAGATCCCCTTACTAGCTAAATAGGAACAGCTTTACGTAATTTTAAAGACTAGTTCTTGCCCTCCTGTGAGATAATTAAGCTATAATCTCTTAATAGCCGCTTAGCTATCTATAAAGATATAAACTTATTTCTCTTCTAGTCTTTATTATTTTAGGTGTTCTAGGGCCCTATAGACTATATAGATCTCTATGTTTATAATTTCTATATAGGGTCCTAGATTCCAGTTTGTTGCGTATTTAATCCTATTTCTCTCCCCTATTTTATATACAGCAGCTACATTTAATTTATTGTCTTTAGAGCCATCTATATAGTATATATCTACTAGGTCCCACTCTAGGAATTCTTATAGATTTTCTACTAGTCTTAAATGTTCTTGTGCGGCTTCTTCCTTACTACCTCTCGAGATAGAAAAGGATACAGAAATAGGAGGAGACTACGGTTTTTGCCAATCTAGAGAGATTTTCTCTATTTTCCAGTTTTAAATTAGCTACTAAACTCTAGAGGCTAAATATAGCAGCTGTGTCTCTAGCTATAAGAGGTACTTTATAGTAGAGTTTTTAGGGCTAAAACTAGAGCTAGAACTAGCTACTAATTCGTTCCTATCTTTATTAATCTCTTCTATATAGACCTTCTTAATTGCGTGGTTTTCCTTAAATTTTAGGATTTTTAATGCGTAGCTATTGTAAAGCTTTTTAAATTTAATTCTAGGGGGAGGAATAGAGGCTTCAATCTCTATAGCTTGACTAGGAGATCCTTTAAACGCTCCTAGAACTAGTTTTAGGGCCTCATTTTATAGAGATTGGTACCTATCTAGTAGGTGGTCTCTAGATTTGCTTTTCTACTAGCATTATACTCCGTAGTCTACTATAGTGGTAATGCAAGCTATATAGAGCTGTCGTAGGGCTTATAAAGATAGACCTCTTTGTGTATTACCTAGTCTTCTAATTAAATAGAAGGCTACCTTTGCTTTAGAGATTTGTATTTCTATATATTGTTTAAAAGTAAGCTTAAAGTCTAGGAATACCCCTAACTACCTAACTAAGGGTTTAGGGGATATTTCTATATCTCCTAGCTTTAACCCTTCTTCTATAGTAGTGCGTTTACTATAGAAGTGTATAAGCTCTATTTTACTAACGTTAAAACTAATAGCAGCTTCCTTAGCTTTAGATATTAGCTCTAGCGCTATTCTCTCTAGCTTTTTGCAATTAGATTTAGCTGAATTTAAAGTAACCGTAATTACAAAATCGTCTATATAGCTAAGAGAATAGGCTCCTTCTGTCTATATGCTGCAGATATTGCGTATATATAGTAGAAATAAAATAGGGGATATAGGCGATCCCTGTAGTATCCCCGTTTCTAGTTTTACTTTTTCTTATATTTGCCTATTAAAGGAAAGCTGTAGCTTTCTATTACTAAGGAAGGTAGCTACCTATTATATAAACGCTATAGGTAGTCCTAGTTCCTTATAGATAGATAGAAGCTAGTTTTTAGAGATATAGTTAAAAGCCCCTTTTACGTCTAGGAATAACGTAGTAGCTATCCTTTATCTAGCCTTTTTCCTACTATTTTTAGATTGGATATTATTTAGAAGTAGTAAAACTACGTCTATTACGGACCGCTGTCTTCTTCCTCTTAGTTAAGAATCTTAAAGTAAGCTAGTAGTACTAGCTAGATATCCTAATCTAGTAGTAAAGATCTTCTCTAGAGTCTTTCCTAAGTAGTTTAGTAAGGAGATAGGTCTATAGGACTTTGGTAGGAAATAGTCCTCCTTATTTGCTTTAGGGAGAATAACCCCTTAAGCTTCTCTCTAGACCTTTAGCTGATAGCCTAGGATAAATAAAATCCTATAGATTCCATATAGAAGATCTTCTATAATAGGGTAGGCCTTTTATAGAATTATAAAAGATATCCCATCTAGTCCTAGAGCCTTTTTATTAGAGCTAGAGAAAATTGCTTATTTAACTTCTATTTTCTCTAGTTCTGGCCATTCCCATTTATTGTTTATTATATAGTCCTTCTACTCTATAGGGCTAGTAGAAGGGGGGGGTTAGGGAATAGAGTAGTTATAAAAGCCTTGTACTGTTCCTTAAAGCTTTTTACTAGTCTAAAAGTCCCGTCTTTGCTATACTATAGACTTAGAATTATTTGCAATATTCTCTCCTTTATATATTTTAGGGTAGTAAAGACCTCCCTTCCTTATGCTTTTTCTAGGAAGCTATTCTAGCAGCTAGTCTTAGCTTCTCTTATTGCGTAAAAGTATTGATTTTTAGCTTCTTTATAGGCTTCTAGTCTAGAACTTCTAGTAGGTTATTCCTCTTAAAGTCTTCCTAGTTTTGCCATTTTCTATCTTTTCTTTAGAAGCTCTTTATTCCACTATAGTTTAGAGAATTTATAGGTTCTAGATCTAGGGATAGCTTTCTCTACTACTAGCTTTCTACCGCTAGTAAGATCTATTACTAGATTATCTACTAGGGTACTTAAGCTTCTATCCCTAGGTCTATAAGAATCTTCTAGAGAGGCTAGAGGACCTTTTTCTCCTATCTCTATATAGGAGTTTTCTCTTACTAGTTCTTCTAGTACTAAAAGCTTCACTTCTAGTTCTAGCTCAAGAACTTACTCTTTTAAAGAAGTAGAGAAAAGCTCCTAGTTTGCCTTTTTTATAGAGAAAGGAGTTTCTTAAAGGGGGTTTAGGTATCTTTACATCTCTCTAGTAAATAGAGAAAATGCTATAGTCTTATAATCAGATCCTATATCTTCTATTATAGTCTAATTATCCTAGATATTTTCTTAAAAGTTTCCTAAGTAGAAGGCTAGGTCTATAATAGACTTTTCCCTTATATTAGATCTATAGAAGGTCCCTTCCTATTTATCTAAATTTAGTAGTTAGCAGTTATATTTGTCTAGCCAGTCTACTAGTTCTTTAGCCTCTCTAGTCAAATTCTTAGCTAGCGCGTTCCACTATATATAGTATAGGTTATAGTCTCCTATTAGTATAAAAGGGAGGTCTATTTCTAGTTCTAGAATAGCCCTAAAGATAGTACTTATACTATTTCTTTGGGTTCTAGAGTTCTCATCTAATTATCTCTTGTTATAGATATTAAATAATAGAAATCTTTTAAGTTAGCTATAGATTTCTAATGCTATAATATCTGTATCTTTACAGATATCTTCCCTAGTTCTATATTATAGAATACTAGAACTAGTTTTCCTTATATAGATAGCTACTCTAGGGCGAATAGCTAGATTACTAGGGAGAATAAGGTTAAATATAGGATGTGGGATAGAGAAGTAGGATCCTTTTTGTCTATCTTTCTAGGTACTAGGTTCTTATACTAGGATAATATTTATTTTTCTTCTAAATCCTATTTCTAGTAGGGTTTGCTATACTTCTTATCTTTTTCCTACATTATGTTATATAAAGGAGGTTTCTCCTCTAGCTTTAGAAACTAGAGAGATCTCTTCTTCTTCCTGTATAGAACCTTCTAAGCTTATACTTATTAAGGTACTAGTTTAGCTGCTTTATAAGACTCGCAGTCTTTACTATTAGCAAAGTGTTTTTCTTTATAATTGCTGCAAAGAGGGGTAGTATGCTCATAAGGTCTACCTATTATCTTATAAATAGAATAGGAGTGGCCCTAGTAGAGCATCTATCTCCTATATAGCTAAATTTTTGGCAACTTGTACACTGTATAGTAGGAGAGACTTTTAGGTATTTAACTACCTTGGCAGCTACCCCTGCAATTAGGATTACCTTTTAATTAAGAATTTCCTATCTTTTCTCCTTGTTTTCTATAGTAAAAACTATAGAGCTAAACCTAGTTTGTAAATTATATCTCTTTTCTCTAGATAAGATCTATCTAGGTAGTCCCTGTATTCTAATAGGATTAAAGGTCTCTATTTCTTCCTTTAAAAGCTTAGAGCCTCCTTCTCCTAGAAAAGGGAAGATAGGGATACCGTGGGCTACTACCTAAGCCCAGGGCTCTAGTTTCTGTTCCCTTTTAAAAGAGAAGCAGCCAGACCAGATTTCCTTATATTTAACTAGAAACTCTACATTATATTCTTCTATAGTTATAAGGAAAATATTCTACTTTTCTCTAGTTCTAGCTATAGTAGCTATTACTAGCCTCTCTATTTGCAATTTAAATATAAATAGTTAATTAACTTAATTTCGTAGAAAGAAGATGTCTAAAGACTAATCCTTTTGGTCTGTAACTAGGACTAGTCTCCTTTCTTATAGCTACTTCTTTTTTCCTCTAGTAGAGGTAGGGGGAAATAAGGAGGTAGGAGGTAGAGAGGGGGGGGGGGAAAGAAAAGAAAGAAGATGACGAAGACGGAGGAGCATAAGTAGAAGAGGAGAGGCCCTTTTTTAGTTTTTCTGCGTAGGTTTTAGGGGCTACCTCCTTACAGAGAGCTCTCACTTCTTCTACTAGTCCCTTTAGGATCTTTATCTCCTATCTTTTTATTTCTTTTTCTTTTATAAAAGGACTTTCTCCTACTATAATTCTTTGTACGTCGTCTCTTATTTATTTAACTTGTTCTTTACTTTCTTCTTTTTCTAGCCCTATATATGCCTGGTTTAGGCTTTCTAAGGCCATTTATAGGTATTGCTCTGGGGAGAAAGAGGGAGAAGAAGAAGGTATACTAGCCCTATTAGGTCTAGGCATTAGTCTTATTACCCTTGTCTCTAGTTCTTAGTTTCCTTTTCCTTTTCCTTTTTTAGGGGGAGATTGAGGATATTTTCTCTTCTTCCCCTGCCTTAGTGATATCTTAACAATTTCTTCCATTTCTATATCTTTGTCTTTATCTATTACGGATAGGTAAGGAGAAGAAAGAAGAGAATAGGCAGACGAGAACTCTCTATCACTTGTTTTTATAGGTTCTCTACCTATAGGAGGTTTTTTTTTAGGCCTAATAGGCTTTATCATCTTATAGGGAGGGGGGGTTTCCTAGTTTTTACAGCAGATAATAACCTCCTTAGGTCTCTTATCTCCTAGCATAGAGGTAAAAAACTAGGTAAAAAGCCTTCCTAATTTTTTACTGTCCTTCTATATCCTTTTTCCTTACTAACCCTACTAGAGAGCTTCTGGGGAAATTAGACTAAAAGGTAGTAGAAAAACTAGGTAAAAAAGACTATAGTAGTTATTTTCTTCTCTGTTAGAAGTAGAAAAAACTACTAAAAAAAAGGACTTGTTAGGCTTTTACTAGCAGAAAAGCCAGAAAAGGCAATCCTTCTCTTACTAAAGAAAATTTAACTAAAGAAGATATAGAAAAATAACTATACCCCCTATTCTATTAGGCTTTTACTTTCTATAAAAGAAAAACCTAGAAAAAGTCTATGTTTTAATATTTTAGTATTCCTACCCCTACCTCGCTTATAAGCTAGGACCACCCCTTAAGAGAATTTTCTCTTAGGTAAAAGGGGGAAAAGTAGCAAATAAATCCACCTTTAGCTTGCTGGGCAGTAGGGACCAGGTCTTAAAAGTTGGAAAATTGATTGTTTTTGATAGGAATATAGGTATGCGTAAGTTTTGAAGTGCGGTGCTACCTTTTAGTAAGGTTGCATGTGCGGTAAAGGTTTTTTAAGGAGACTTTCGATATTAGGCTTTAGAACAGTACCTATTAGTATTAGTAACTTAACCGGATTATAGTTATCCATTTTTAGCCGTTTAAGTAGCTTTTTGGTATATATTGTCTAATATAGCTTAAGGGTTTAATTTATACGATTTTAATTAATTTAGAAGCCTATAAATACTTCTACAAGGCCTAGGTCTTTATATCTCCATTCTTTTAAAATTTTTGTCTTTATAATATTAAGGTGTTAGCACTTTCTTGCGATTAGTATATTGTTAATAAATAATAAGATATATACTTTATTTCCTATAAAGAGGTTAAGCTTAGCTTTAACTGATTTTAAACCTATATTCTTAAATAACTTCTTAATTATATAAAACCATTCTCGCGGTGCCTACTTTAGGCCGTAAAGTAACTTATTTAGCTTTAAGTAGGCGTCTTTTACCCCCTTAAGCTTAGGTTTAAAGTCTCTTAATAGGTTAGGAATCTGCATATAGATCTATTCTTATAACGGCGAGTTTAAGAATGAAGTTTTAACGTTAATATAGTTAAGCTTAAGGTCTTCAGCTGCTACCTTTACCATTAAGAACCTAAAGGTGTCGTATTGTACGACTAACGTAAATGTCTTAAAATAGTTAATATTAGGGGTCTGCTTATCTCCCCGGATATATAGTCTTACCTTCTTATAAATTACTTCTCCCTTAGCGTTATACTTATGCTTTAGAACTAGCTTATTTAAAAGTAATAACCTTCCTTCTAGTACTTTCCCCCTTATAATAGTATAGGTGTGCATTCTCTTAAGAAAGAGAAATTTATTAAAGATAGCTTTTATCTAGCTAGAAGCGTCCTCTCTTAAGGCCTAATCTAGCTTAATAGCGTTAAATGGTACTATAGGTACTCCTAAGGAGGTAGTATTCTTAGCTTCTGGGTGGGTAGCTTTTATAGCTATTACTAACTAAACCACTATATTATTAAAAACCCTTATATTTAGTAACCTTCTAGACCTTATTCTCTGCATATAAGGAATGTATATTAATATACTTTATACAGGCGTCCTACCCTTAGCATTACCTTATAGATTTAAGCGTCCTACTTAATTTAAGTGGCCCGCTTAGTCTTAACCTAGGCTTCCCACTTAGCTTAAGCGGCCTACTTAGTTACTATCTAGCCTACTTTTAATTCTCGCAACTAGAGTCTCTATTAGCCCATTTAAGGTAGTAAGGGGAGGTCTAGGTTAGTTCGCGGCTTAGCTTATAGTCTATACCTAACGTGCTCTATAAAGGAACCTATACTTATTTACTTTAGCATCTCTAAAGAGCTTAATTACTTGCGTATATAGGTTTATTATCTTAAATTAACTACTCCCTTTTAATCCCATAAAGATGTAGTTAGGCTTTATTTTTAAGTTATACTTTCTAGGGTGTTTCTTAAGCATATTAATTGGGTTAGTATAGCACCTAAAAATAACTAGATTCTTTAAGTTAGGGACTTGTCGGGTATATGCCTTATATAGTATAATAGCACCACTATACTTAAATTCATTAAATAGAAGTGCTAAGGTCGGTACTTAATTCTTAATCTAGACAGCGTGTTTAACTATATAGCACTAAAGTTTAACTAGTATATTTCCTTAAAATAGAAGTAACCTTATTTTATAGTTAACTATATAGATTACGCGCTTAATCGCGCTATTATATAAGTGCTTATATAGCGGGCAGGGCTTAAAGTTAATACCTTAGGGTATTAATTTGTCTTAAAATCTGCGGCTAAACTCCCCCTTTCTATTATCCGCTTAAATCTATACAGCTTTAGTCCTAGTAAACCTCTCTACCCTCGCAATAATCTCTTTAATATACGGTAGTACTTCTTTAGTTTATAGGGTTTTAAAAGGGACAACCTAAGTATAGCGTATAGCGTCGTCTAGGGCTAGTAGGTAGTAGTTATAGCCTCTAATTAATATACCGATTCGTCCCGTAGTATTAAGATATAGCCCTTAACTAGGTATTTTCTCACGCGTAGTTATCTTCTTACTTAGTATTTCTTATATCTTCCCAGCTAGACAGGCTTTGTATATACTCTTACTAACTAGTAATACTCTCTTCCTAAGCTACATGCCTAGTAAGGAGTGCTATAGCTTAAGTAGATTACTGTAGTTCGTGTGTCTAGTTTAGCGATACTATAGTTTAGCATCTATTTCATTAATGTTTAATTATAAATCATATACTTCCACTGTTGCATTAAATGCTCCCCAAGGCTCTTATAGTACATAGAGGTTGTTCTTTATAGTGGCCTTAAATATCACCCCTAATTTATACTGGCCAGTAGCTTAATTGTCTATATTAAAAGTAATTAAGTAGCCTTCCTAAGTAAGAGTCCTTACTAAGATTAGCTTAATCGTCTTAAATAAAGGTATAAGCTAGATGTCTTTTAGCCTTAGGCTGCCAATTTAAACTTAGCTATAGCCTATAGTAAGGATAATAATCCTATTCGCAGTACGGACCTAATGAGGTATATTCTATCTCTTTAAATATACTAGGTCTAATTAGTTACTAGTAAAGTGCTTAGTTACTCCTAAGTTAAGAGCCTAAGCTAATAATATCTTTATAAGTATAGTATGTTTAGGGTTAGGGTTAAGGTTAAGGTAGATTAAATTACTATCGAATTCTTCCTTAGCTATAGCTACATTCCCTACTTCTTCTACCTTAGGAGCACCTTAATCTATCTTCCTGGCGTTATTAAATTAGAATTATTTAAGTAGGGGATAGTCTTTCTAGTAGTAACCTTTCTAATAGTATACTCTGCACTTATCTCTTTTTAGCTATCTTAGCTCTTTAGTTACTTAAAATAACGAGCTATAACGTAATAAGGAATAATTAAATCTACTAGCACAACCTCTACCCCTTATTTAACCTCAACCTTAATTTCCCCTTCTCCCCCTAGGTTTATCTTTCCTCTTATATATAAGTATCGCAGTTTATATAGAAAGAGTAGTCTCTTGCTCCTAAAGAAGGGTAATACAGCTCTTAAGGTCTCATTTGTCTCGTAGACACTAGGTCTTCGCATTTTACTACATAACATCGCTTAGTAGGGCCAGGAGGAGTTGCTCTTTAATATTATTATTAGTAAGTACTTAAGATGTTAAGGCTAGATTAATTTTAAATTAATTTAGTATATAAAGGAACTTAATAATTTATATCTTTATAGGGTTAAATATAGTGCTATAAAACTCCCTACAAAGTCTAGAGATATAGACCTCGTTATTAGCCTTATTAAACTTCTTTATTCCTTCCTATATTCCCTAAATATTATACGCCTTTATTATTGCACGCATCTCTTCCTAACGGTCGTCTCCTATTAAATTATAGATAATCTTATTTGCTTCCCCTTATCTTCTTCTCCTATTAGCTAAATTAACTTAAGCTAGGTCTTCTATACCAGTAATAAAATCCTATCCTTCTACTATAAGTAGGGCTGCCTCGCAGGTACGCTCTCAATCTGCGAAGTTTTCTCTATTAAAGATAGCAATTTTACTAGCCTTATAATTGCATATAGGCGCCGTTAAGGTTAAGGTAGATAAGGTCATTTTAGGGGTCAGTTTTCGAGTTAGGAGAGGTATTGCTACCCGGGCTTATAACCTATTAAAATTATAAGGTTATAGGGTTACAGCGAAGCTATCTTAAGGATCTAATTAATAATAGAGATAACGCAGACAATAAATATTAATTAATACGTAATGTAGTAGATGCGGTTAATATCTATATAGATTACATGCGGACTTCGTCCTCGCAATATATCCAGAGCTTAGTTAGCACCTCTCGCTTAATTCTAACAACGAAACCGCGACGCGTTTACTTACTTCCACCAGCTATAGCAATACTACGACGGCAAGCAGCCTTATATAAAGAAGGCAGAATTAAACTAGCTATTTAATCCTATAAGTAAGGCCTTTTTCGATCCTATAGGGCTGTAGCAAAAGCCTACAACGTCCCGCGAACCACCTTAAAACGCCGTCTTGACGGAATACTAGCGCAGCCCAATTTAAACTCCAAAAAACGCCTCCTTACGCCTCCTAAAGAAGAGTTTCTTATAAAATAGATCCTATCGAGAGATTAACGTGGCATACTACCAAGATCAGTAACCGTACGGTAAATAGCAGGTCTTTTAATTGCAGAGTATGGGAAACTAGGCTATATAGGCAAGATCTAGATACATAACTTCATTAGCCGTAATCCTACCCTAAAATATTATTATAATTGCAAGTACGACTACTAGCGAGCGCAATGCGAAGATCCAGAGCTTATTCGAGGCTGGTTTCAACGCGTATAATGTATAATTACTAAGTACGGCATCCCTAAGAACGATATTTACAACTTTAACAAAACTGGCTTCCAGGTAGGGGTAATTTCGACAGTAAAGGTCGTTATAGGCATAGATAGGGCTAAAAGACCTAGGACAACGCAGCCAGGTAACCGTAAATGGGTTATAGTAATTAAGACTATTAGTGCACGCGGAGTTGCTATATCACCACTTATTATCTTTAAGGCGGTTATATACTAGGCGGTATAGTATATAAACGGAATCCTACTACTAGATTAGGTAATTGGCGTAAGCGAGAATGGCTAGACAACTAATAAGATAGGCCTTTAGTGGTTATAGAATGTCTTCAATAAGTATACAAAGGATTATACCGTTAGGCGGTATAGGCTATTAGTACTTAATGGCCACGGTAGTTACGTTTTACCTAAATTCGACCAGTACTGCTTAGAGCACTCAATTATTGTGCTTTGCATGCCAGCTTATTCGTCACACCTCCTCCAGCCACTTAATATTAGCTACTTCTTAATATTAAAGCAATTGTGCAGGCGCCTTATTAAGCAAAAAATGGGCCTTAGCGTAAACTATATTAATAAGTAAGAGTTCTTACCTCTTTACCAGCAAGCACGCGCTAAAGCACTATATAAGAAGAATATTAAAAGTGGTTTTGCAGCTATAGGCCTTATTCCATACAATCCAGATCGTATATTATTACTCCTATATACTTAATTCCATACGCCGTCTCCCTAGCTACAGCCATAAATCAAACCAGCGTGGGTTTCCAAAACACCATATAATATTACCCAGCTACAGCACTAAACGGACCTACTTAAGCAATACCTTAAGCGTCGTACGTAAAGCCCTCCCTCTCTAACTAATTAGGCCTTAAACTAGCTTATTAAGGGTTGCCAAATAGCTATACATAGCGCTGTCCTTCTTGTAGATAAAAATAAGAAGCTATATACTAAGAACCAGCACCAGAAAAGGAAGAGAGTATAGAAGCGTTCGTACCTAGCGAAAGGAGGTATACTTTTAGGGGCTAATACCCAAGCATTAATTGAAAAGGAGGTAATTAGCCGTACGGAGGCTGTAGCTAATACGCTAGGTAAGCGACGGCAACGAGCACCACCAAAGTGTAGCTTATGCTCTTCACTTAAGCATAATGCTAGAACGTGCCCAGGAGGGCAGAGAATCGTTTAAAATGTATATTATTATACGAAATTGATTTATTGTTAAAAGAATTACTTTATAAAGCATTTATTTTTCGTAGGGTGGCCTACTAACTTAAATAGCCCACTAACCTATCGATTACGTTATAATTAAGTTGCTTATTCAATTCCCACACACTATAAAAGCTTACACATTACCTTATGACTTACCACCCTTGTTTTTAGCTACAATTGTACATCGTTTAGCTGCAATTGTACATCGTTTCAGCTGCAATGGTACATCGTCGTTATTAGCCTTTTGCTACCTATTTTATATACTTATATCACTCGATTTCCATAGATTTAGAATTAAGTCGTTGACTTAATTCTCCTATACTGCAAAGCTTATAGTTATAAGCCCGGATCGCACTACCTGCTAAGCAATTAATCTACTACCTTATTTAAAAAGTCACTACTTCTATTACCTTTGCAAGTGTTTTAAACTTCTTTACCTACTAAACGAACGGACGATCGACCTTAACCAACAACCGTACCCGACTAACAAACGAACTAACGAATTAATTTAAGAGTTTAGAACGTTAAAATAAGGGTTTTGCTAAGCCACCAATTAGACCCTACCTAACCCCATAAATTCTAAAAATGATAACTATAAATAAATTAAAAGTTAACCTTATTCTTAACCAGCCATCCAATTAGACTTAATGGTTCTTTATTATCTAAGATATAGCTAAAACTAATAAGGTATAGCAATATATCGACCTATCTACAAAAGACGAGCTTCTAAAGCTAGAACTACCGCATCGACCTATACTAGCGGACGTACTTCCTAATACTATATTAATAGCTTAACTGGACAAAATTAAGCTTATTACCTATAACTAGCTCTACGCCAAATATAAGGACGATTTACGCGTATATAAGAAGCAAAAACAGGCTATAAACGATATTAGCAACTATATCGTTCGTACTATATCGGTAGCCTACCTTCTACTTATTAACGGCCTTAACACGGTATATAAACGGCTTTAAGCATTAAAGACTGTACTTGCCCCTACCTCCTTAGGTTAAAAGTATAACGTTCTTAATTAATATACGGCTCTAAGAGCCTATAATAAAAAGCAGAGTATTAACAAATAGTTAAATAGCTAGCGGAACGTCTATAAGCTTGCGAAGTAATTAGAGCTACCAGATGTGTAGGGATTTAGGCTATACTATAATTTCGTTTAAGCAATTAAACCCATCTCTTCTAGTTTTGTAGGAGCACTAGAAGTAGACCTTATTAGGAAAAAACGGAAGGACGAAGACGCCTTATCTATTATTAATCTTATTAAGGAATTTAAGGAGCACTACCGCATATAGTAGGTATCCTCTACCTCTACTACTAATAACTCTGCTTTTGCAACCCTTTAAAACAATTCTAATTTTAATTTTAATTCTAACGTTAATTCTAATTCTAATTTAAAATAGCATAAGGAATGCGTATACAGCCTTGTACATTAATTTGGCGACTGCTACTATATTACTAAGTATAAGCGCCCTTAAGGATAGAAACCAAACCTAGACGTTTAGAAGGAAGTAGATAAAAAGATCTTATCTATACCTTAGATTAAACGTATCGTCGAATAAATTAAAAAACGAGGGGTAAAAAAGGACAATTAAAAGAGCACAGAATTTATAATTGATTTTAATTCTAAAACCCTACCTTCTAAAACCCCGACTAGCTATACTGCTGTATTAAGTACTATTTAAACTCTAGAATACCTAGATACTTAACCCTAGTGTAGATACCTACGTCTATAATAACTAAGAAGACTTTATCTTCTCTTATTTAGCTATAGAAGACAACTACCTAATTACTGGCGGAAATTTTAAAAAGATTTAAGCTTATGGAATAGTAACTATTACTATTAATACACCTACTAGGAACTTAAAAATAAAGCTATTCTATATAGCGCTAGTACCTACTATATTTATAAATATTGTAGCGCTCTTAAGAGCCACTAATAACGATATTTATTTTGACTTAGGACGAAACCTGCTATACCGTCTAGTGACTAGCGAAACAGTATGCTATACGAAACAACTAGGCGGCCACTAGACACTAATATATAGACAGCCTACCCTAAATTCGATAACTTAATTAACCTTTTTAATAAGAAGACACTAACTAAGTAGAATGGCCCGTAAACTAGTCGGAGCTATAGCTACTAAATAATATAAAATACTTGGCTATGCAGGACCTAATGCTATTAAGCAGCTTCCTAAGCATATTAATGGCATAAAGCTTAAAGAGCTAATTAATAAACGAACACCGATTAAGATTAAGTGTGAAGTTTGCTTAATATTAAAGCATATATAGCAGATCTCTTAAAGATAAGAACACGAAGTCCTAGCCACTTAACTATATAAGCGGGTAGTATTTAATATTATTATTCTTAGAGAACTAGGGTACAACGGCGATATATATATAATGTACTTCTATTGCATATATTCTAAATTTAATTTTGTGTTTACTGTTAGGAATAAGGACAAAGCTACCATCCTACCTACTATTTGTAAGACATATCGATTGATTAAATTACAATTTTACTAAGACGTTGTCTTCTTCTAGAGCAATAATAAACGAGCTTTTAGACAGATAGGAGACACCCTATAGATATGGTGCGTAGATAAAGGCATTACTTTTAAATGCCGAGCCCCGTATTTAGAAGAATAAAATAGCGGAGCTAAATAATCTGGACAAACCCTTATGGAACGGTCTAGGGCTATATAGCTAGAAGCTTTCTTACCCCTGTCTTTAGGACTAGAGGCGTTTCTTGCTACTAGATACGCCCTTAATTAAACACCAAATAAGTAGCTAGGATAGAAAACTCCGTATAAGATCCCCTACGGCAAACCGCTATTACTTACCTATATGCATATATACGGTTATAAGACCTATACGCTTAATAAACGAATTAAAAGGGGAGATAAACTAGCTCCTTATGCAGTGATTAGATATCTAGTCGGCTACAATTTAACTAATATCTACCATATTTAGATTTTAAGTCTTTATAAGGTTATCTGAGCTAGAGACGTTATATTTGATAAGACCTCGTTCTATAACCCTAAGAGTTAAGACATTAACTACCTACTAGGGGAAGCATTAAAAGATACCCTTTAGATAATTAGTCTACTAGAACCTCTCCACGAGGATAAGTCTAAGGATAAATCTATCCTATATAGACCTACCTTAAATATAGATTAAATAACTACACCTAAATTAAACGATTCGGCAGAACCTCCTATAAATGATACTAAGTAGTTACTAACTCCTAGCAGAACGGTATCTCTAGATCTATTAGAAATAAATACTACACCAGAAGGACTTTAAGACGATATCTTAGATATAATTAAAACAACTTCTACCTAGCTAAGTTTGCTAGAATTATTTAACACAGCTCTATAAGCTAACGAAGTCTTAGCCAAACCTTCTGCCGACCTCATTCTACTAAAAGGATTAAAAAGAATTTAATATTAAGCGTATGTGATAGCACTAGCTAATCTATCTACCCTATTTAGTTACTACGCTGGATTTACTATAGGACTAGTAAAGGACATCGACCGAACTAGATCCTTATCTCTATATTAGGATAATCTTCCTCCTAAACTAAAGAACCTTAAAGAACTAAGAAAGTATCCTTTAACTAATGGCTTTTAAAAGGCTATAGAAAAAGGATATAACGACCTGAAATGCCGAGGGATATTTAAGATTATACTAAAAGTAGAAGTATATAACGAGTAGATCCTTTTACTAAAATAGGTCTTTAAATATAAACTTAATAGCGACGGCTACCTATAAAAGCTTAAAGCTCGACTATATGTCCGCGGAGACCTATATAGCAACCCTAGCTGCTTAAATATTCCGTGCCCTTATAGCTATAGCAGCCGCATTTAATTTGGAAATTCGATAGTATAACGCCGTAAACGTATTTATAAATGCTAAGCTTAGTAAACTAGTATACTGCTATTACCTAGAAGGATTTAATTAAAATGGATATATTCTAAAGCTACTTATGGCGCTATACGGACTAAAAATATTACCGCTATTGTGGTATAAAGAGCTTACTAGTACCCTAGCTAAATTTGGATTAAAACCTATCTTAGGTACTAACTACCTATTTACCAATAGATGACTTATTGTCTTCTTCTATATAGATAATATTGCCATTCTATTTACTAAAGAGGACCTTTTAAAACTAGAAGAATTTAAAACTAAACTACTACACTAATACGAGATCCGTGTACTAGGAGACCTATAGTAGTTTTTAGGTATTTAAATTAAGCGAGATTAAGCAAGCAGAAAGCTCTAGCTCTGCTAAAACTCCTATATTAAAAAGATAGCCAAACAATTTAATATTTAACTAGGTAGATTTCTTAAGTTATTACTTCCTACTAAAGAACTAATTCCGTCTGACTAGTAAATAAGCCCTTAAAGGACACTAGCCTACTAGTAGTAGGTTAGTTCTCTTGCATACCTCGCCGTATTTAGAAAGCCTAATATTACTAAGACGTATTCTAAACTGGCTGAATTCCTTACTAATCTAAATTAAAAATACCTCGATGTGGTAAACTAAGCTATTACCTATTGCCTTAGAATAAAATCGACAGCTATTAAATACTCTAGCGAAGTATTTAGAGCCTACGTCTACTTTAGAAACCTTAAAGAAGAAGACGTTACCTTTTATAGAGCATCTAACGCAGTATTTATAGATAATAGAGATATTAGACGAAGCTCTTAAGGATACCTTTTTATTCTATTTAAAGGACTAATTAATTAGAAGGCGACCCTATAATAATTAGTAACTTACTTAACTACTAAAGCGGAGCTTCTCTCCCTATCTACGGCTGCTGTTGAAATTATCTGGTGGCAGCGTTTCTTTAAGGTAATTAGCTTTAACTTAGAACGCGAATTTACTATACTCTGCGATAATATGTAAACTATACGACTCCTAAGACAGGATACACCAAAGCTTAACACTAAGCTTTAATATATTAACGTCTATTATTACTAGCTAAGACAGAAAGTCTAAGACAAAAAGATTAACATACGATGGGTTCCTATAGACAAAATGCCTACCAACGGCCTTACTAAAAATCTTACCCCGTTAAAAGCACGAAGCATAGATAAAGCAGTTAAATTTAGTAGATATTTAATATTAGATTAATACCTTATCTAGCAACTAGCAATATCCGCAATATCCGCTATATTTGCAATATCCGCAACGGTTACCCTATTCTTTTTGCTACTCCCAAATTGTATCTAAATTTCCTATTTTGGTATAGTCTCTACCTTCATTTTTATCTTCTATAGCTTTAACTACACCATTAAATCTGGGGGGAAGGGGGTGTAACCGACTACCGAGGCTCGCATTACCTTATAACTCACCACCCTTATTTTTAGCTATAATTGTACATCGTTTAGCTGCAATTGTACATCGTTTCAGCTGCAATGGTACATCGTCGTTATTAGCCTTTTGCCACCTATTTTATATATTTATATTACTCGATTTCCATAGATTTAGAATTAAGTCGTTTACTTAATTCTCCTATACTGCAAAGCTTATAGATCTTAATAACTCTAGCCACCGGTTAAAGTTATCTAATTAGCTTACTAGTTCGCCTAACGTCTATATACGTAACTATTTGAGACCTTACCCCTCCTATAACTACGTAGATTACTAAGTCGGTAACTAAGTTAAGGTAGTAAAGAAATCCAATTTAGGTTAATAAACCTATAGTCTTTTACTTCTTGTTGCTACTCTTTAGCCTATATATTAAGTCTAGCTGTCCTATTTTTTTCTGGTACTGCCTGGTTCCCCTTACTATTTAATATTACCTAGTTTTCTTCTACTATCTTATCTATCTGGCTGGCGGTTCTTCCGTAGCTAGTCGTTCTTCTATAGCTAATCGTTTTTCTATAGCTGGCGGTTCTTTTATAGTTATAGTATATTCCTATATATCTCCTATATATATAGCACTAGACTTCTAATCTGAAGAGCTTACCGTCGTCCCTATATAGAATGCTATAAAATATATAGAGGGATACAACCTCTCTAAGATAGGAAAGTCGCAGTGCTGTTTATCTATCTGTCGGTCGGTTAGTCGGTTAGTTAGTTATAATTAGTTAATAAAAAAGAAAGAAAAGAGTGTATTTCCTATAACTGGTAGGGTCGTAATATATAAGATAAAGGGAAGAAGGAAGGAAACCAAAGGCTCTATAAATATAGGGAAATGCTAAGATAGTAAGCGACGTCTAATCTACACCACCATACTATAAACGCCATTTTGGCTAAAGCAGCTACTATTATCTCTTGCTATAGCACGAGACTCTATATAAGGTTAGTGTTAATAAAGTAACGTTTAATATATAGGTAATTTAATAGGTTATTATAGGGGACTATAGCCTAGGCTAAAGGGTCTTTTCTAAGGTTAAGTATTATTAGGCCGGTTAAAGTAGTTTTAGAGAGAATAGTAGGACGCTTTAGTCCGCCGGCGCTAAGTTTATAAGAGTTACTTATATACTATACGCATGCTACTCGCTAGTATAGTATAGTAGTACTAGGGCCGCCCATAAGGCCTATAGCCTATAACTTTTACTATAATATAGGTAGTATAACATTAAGGACTGTCCTCTTACTACTATTTTTAAAGCCTTTAGTATAATCTAGGTGTTAGAATAGTATATTAGCAAGATTTGCTTTACCTAGCTTGTATTTAATCTTAAAATTAAACTTAGCTAGTTCTTTAGTATATTAAGCCTAGTAAGTAGAAAAGCTATTTATAGTTATAAAGTACCTAAAATTATTATAATTATAGAGTACGCGCGTTATATACGCGGCGTATTTAAGGTAATAGCGCTATATCTTAAAGTGTTATACTATAGCGAGTAGTTCTTTATTATACACATTATACTATACTTCTAGGCTAGTAAGTTTCTAACTGCAATAAGCGATTAGGTGCTAGTGGAGTTAATCTCCCTATTCTAAAGGCTGTAGAAGTATACCGCTATAGGCATAGTTAGAAGCGTTAGTAATTACTATTAGGGGTAGATTAAGGTTAAAGTGACGAAGTAAAGGAGCCTATATAAATGTAGCGCGTAGCTTATAGAACGCCTACTATATATTATTAGGCTAGGACCAAGGTTAATACTATTTAGTAGGCATTTTTAACTTACGCTTTTACTTCTTCTCCCTATCTAATATTGGGTCGCGATATATTTATATAAGATATATATATAGGGAGTATACGGTATCTAAGTAGTTCTAAATAAATCGCCTATAGAAGTTAGCGAAGCTAAGGAAGACCTAGATATCCCTATAGGACTTAGGCTTAGGCTATTCCTTAATAGCTTTTAAGCGGGTAAGGTCTATTATAATACCCCTAAGGGTAATAGTAAAACCTAGGAACTTAATATTCTTAGTATAAAAGATATATTTTAATAGTATAGCGTATAGGCCCTAAGCGCAGAGCTATTATAGTACCTACTTAACATGCTTAACGTGCTTATCCTTATTATTTAAGTAGATAAGAATATTATCTAGGTAAACTATATAGATAGTATTTACTTAGGGTTTCTAGAGCTTTATAAATATAGCTCTAAAATATTATAAGGACGTTAGTAAGACTAAAGGGCATTATTAGGTACTTAAAGTGACTATAGCGTGTCTTAAATAATCTTCTATTTATCTCCCTTTTTAATACAAATCCTATAATACGCATTATAAAGATCTAGCTTTATAAATATCTCCACATAGTTAAGCCTATTAAAGAGTTCGCTAACTAGTAGTAGGGGGTACCAATTCTTAATCATAATCTTATTTAGGCGTCTATAGTCAACGTATAGCCGTATTATACCGTCTGCTTTTAGCACAAAGAGGATAGGCGCTCTAGTAGGTAACTTACTAGGCCTAATTCAGCCCTTCTTAAGAGTACTATCTAGGTACTTTTATAAGATCTATAACTCTTTCTATAAGAGGTTATAGAGGGGCATTTATGGTAGCGTCTTACCTTCTTCTAAGTCGATTATATAGTCGTACTTAGAGTTATACGGTAGTATACTTGCTAGCTTATTAGAGATAATATTAATTTCCTCCTTATATATATCTAGTAGGCTAGGGGCTATAGAGGTTAAAGTAACTATTATATAGTAGTATACTTCTAGGAGCTAGTAAAGAAAATAGTGCAGCCGATATGCGTTTTGTAGGTATACTTGTACTAAGAGTATATATAGCTTTACTATAGTATACTTAATAGTTTTAGGGTTTTAATTACCTCCCCCTTATATATAGGTAATGGCCGTCGAAATCGGACTCTGCACCTGTACGTGGTGACGGCTACGAACCTGGTCTTCGAAGTTCAGATCTAGAGCCAACGCAGAGACGTCGCACAGCGTGCGGACAGGACCTGGTGGTGGTTGTGGGCGTCGAGGGCGGTGGTGAAAAATTTTCGGATGGTGAGATCTTGAAGAACACTACTGTCGGCTCTCTACATACGACGACTACTGCGCTGTTTTCCTATCCAGGGCACCTGTACGATCCAACATGGATGCACAGTATTTAATAACATCCCCCGACCCCCAGTAGAAAGCATCGACGACCTCACATCGACGGATAGACAAACGCGAACGAACGAACGAACGAGCAAATATACGGCCCCTCCTAACCCCTAGGGCAATCGCCCGCGGAGCATGCGGTCACTCGCCATTAACTATTGAATACTACCTGGCAGCCTGGATAACACCGTACGGTTTTCCTGTCTCCTCTTAAGGAGTGGTGACCCTTGGCGAGGGCCTAGTGACTGGGGCCTAGGCATAAAAGATACCCAGGCATACACACATACGTCCGCTCGCCTTTTGGTATAGTGGTAGTTTATGGATAAATCCCCCTTACGCCTTCGATAGGCCCTAGGGGGGGGAAGGCATGGCGTATATGGCAATGGTTAGATAAGAGATAGCATACAGGGGATGGCTAAGATATGGGAAACAACAGTAGGGCAATTAATTGGCAAGGCCTAGCTGGGACGTAGTGAACCCTAGCTAGGATAAGCTAGAGAAGGAAGCAGTGGTTCCCAAGGAGTTCGAAACATCTAAGGAGGAGGACGTAGCTGTAGGCCTATAGGGCCGCACTACGTGCAAACATGGCAATTCGGGGTTTTTCATCCGACTGAGGTGGCTCATAGGGTTTTTCCTCCCCCCCAATAGCAAGGGGTTTTTCCTGTCAATATTACTTTCCCCTTGTGTACGGAGTAGTCTGCGTGGGCCTAGATAGGATCCGTATCAGACGTTAATTAAAGAATTACTACTACTATATATAGGTAATCTTTACTAGCACTAGAGGGTCTCTACAAGTACTTGCTACCAGTAATAGTAGGTCCTCTACTATATTTATAACTAGTATCTTTATAT
>Ga0307515_10004396_pt1 | contig 29187 bp, 17 predicted proteins | sample 17_EM_MG_FD_194513 | JGI IMG/M metagenome (GOLD analysis project Ga0307515, IMG submission 194513) | Populus trichocarpa ectomycorrhiza microbial communities from riparian zone in the Pacific Northwest, United States - 17_EM | ecosystem: Host-associated > Plants > Roots > Unclassified | place... | reverse complement strand
ATTCAATTCAAGTTTTTGCTCTCTAAATTAATTCATTTATAGAGGAGTTAATTTTTTTTTTTATAAAGATCCAATGAACATGAAATAAATCAAAATAATCTAACGACTAGAAAAAAAAAAGATGTTATGTAAAAATCAAAAAGAAAGAAAAAAAAAAGAAAAGAAAAGAAAACATGAACAAAACATCATAGATACACTAAAATTTTAATGATAAAATTCTCAATATCACCATAAAGATATCGACTAAATACACTAATAAAATTTTACTAAGAAAAAAAAAATGAATAAGACATCAGAGATAGACTAAAATTTTACTAATAAAATTCTCAATATCACCAGAAAGAAATATAATACATAAAATTATAATTATAGGCACCAGAAAACCAACTTACCTATTAGCCTCTTATCACCATCTTCAAAATTAACTTTCCATAATCTTTATAAATTTGTCTTATCGGTATTTTCCTTGTTATACGGAGAATTTCATCTCCGGAGAGCTTTTCCGACAAGAAGCTGGTCGATAAGCCGGCCAATTGTCCTTTTTTTTTCCAATTCCCAATCACTTGACTAATTGAACCAATTCATGGCAGGGCTCCAAGAAAAATGACTAAGCACCAGACACATCCTACTTCATCAAAACAACCGTGTCTCCTTAGCCATTTCATCGAAAGTGTCTTCTTCGTCAATATCAAGTCACCCATCTTTTCGCACATTCAGCTATTCAAATGTCCAAACAAAACACAATCATTAATTATTTAAAGCTCTTTTTGAAGACTAATTTTCCCCCAAGAGCATTGATCTAGCTCGCTCACCATTTGCACGAGCATTGCAGGTTCATAACCTTTTCGAAGACGAAAAAGAAAATTTGACTCAAAAAATCAAGAAACTATGAAGAATTCATGAAATTAGAGGTTGTTTGGCCGGACGGTGCAACCACCATTTCATGATATATATTATTTAATACATTATAAAAAAAATTAAAAAACAAAATCTATTAATATTATAAACACCTTAACACTGAAAAAGAGAGAAGCAGAAATAATGAGTAAAGGTCAGAGAGAGAAAGAAGAGAGAGATTAAAGGGCCATATTCTTTTGTTTCAGTACACTTTTTGTGCCCTTTCTGACGTGGGATTTTTGCACAGACAAATCACGAAGAAAAAAGTACGTGGCGCAGGGCTCTCGCATCGCATCTCCAAAACCACTTCCCTCCAAATACTTTCCCATCAGTCGCTCATGCTCTCCCCGGATATTCTTTCGAATGTACTCTTTATTCCTCTCCTCTAAATTATTATCAATTTAAATATTATCAAACACTTACTCCTATATTATTATTATTGCCATGAACTAGGATGCTCTTTGGTGTTCCTCGTTGTATTGTGCATTACCTGGACCCACCAAGTTGGTAATTTCAAGAAGTGGGACGGGAGTCGTAGCTATTTTTTCTTGTTTCTAAATTGTTTTTAAAAATTTTAAATTTTTTATTTATTATTAACTTTTTGATGTTTTTATATTATTTTGATGAGTTGATATTAAAAATAATTTTTTTAAAATAAAAAATATTATTTTAATATATTTTTTTTAATAAAAATTATTTTAAAAAACAACTATCAGCCCACTTCAAAATATTTTTTAATACGTGTGATGCTGCCGGTCTCAGAGTCGTCTAGTGTAGTGATTTCAGTTGTCAAATGTTTGTAGTGAGGAGAAGAGTAGGCTAACATACCCTTGTCATTTTGGGGGAGAGGTGCTGACTCGAAGAGGGAGGCACGAATGGCACGCTCTTTTGAAGCATTTTAGAACCACGCTCTGCCTAGAAATTAAACCTGGGTTGTATCCACTGTATTTCACGATTTTTTTGCTTTTCTGTTTGCTTATATATATATATATATATATATATATATATATATAAAACTCAGTAACTCACCAGTTATATGAGAATTGAGGTTGACAATGACCGCGTGTTTAGACTTTCTGGGGCTTTGACAAAGGATTATAAAAATCAAGCTGTGGTAAAACTTCTAGATTGAGTCACGGTACCATTTTGTGATTGAAAAATATTTTTTTGAAGACTTTTAAATTTGTTTTTGATTTAAATTATATTTTTAATGTTATTAAATTGTTTTGATGTATTAAAAATAAATTTTAAAAATTAAAAAAACATAATTTTAATTTATTTTTAAATAAAAAATATTTTAAAAAACAATTAATATCGTAAAACTAAAGGCTTGAAAAGCTCATTGTGTTTTTTTTAACATTTAATTAATTTAAAGTTCCCGTTTGCTTTTGGATAAAGTTTTCAACTTATATGAAAAACTTCAAATTATTTAGTTGGTGTCAATGCCTCCAACTGTCTTAAATTAGACAAATCCAATTTGACTGTTGAATTATAGATGTAAGAGATCGATGCATCTTCTTTCATGCGAAGCCATCTTCTGACTTTTATTTTTCTTTGACATTTTCACTCTTACATATAACCGAAAATACCTAATTTTCATAGCACGGTTTGTATGATAGATGGCATTTATAATAATAATTAAATGGAAAATACCTAAAGAAAAGAGTTAAGCTGAAGTTGACCCGACGGTTTAACTCAGCAAGTAAATTACTCGGTGAAAACTTGGTTTCATTTAAAAAATTTCCCTTCAAAACGACGTAGTACAGGCAGTAACCGCATGAAGTTTGCTTGTATCAAGCTATCAGTATATAAAATGTTACGTGGTTCAATTATTGGCAGCTCAGGCGTGGAAAGAGGCGGAGCCAAATAAACGAGCTTCTATGTTTTTCTTGTTTCCCTAAAAAAATAACCATTGAAGTTTCGTTACGACACGCATACAGCACGCGCGTGTGGTGACTCCTTCTTATTATGTGCTTCCTGTTGTTTCCTTCTCTTCTCTCCTTTTAAATTTTATTATCATTCCAATACTCTATATATTTTTTTCACTCATATTATTTTATTTTGAACTTGCCGTCTGTTAATTTTTTTTTTTTTTAAATATTTCCACCTTTCTCTCTCTTTCCTTTCCGAAAAAGAAAAGAAAAGTCTACGAGTCGAGCTCCAAAAAACACTCTATAAATACCCATGGTCACCTTGCTACTTTTCTTATAACTACCAGCGCCACCCATTTTTTACCTTCCTTTCGGCAAAAGCAACCTCTCTCTCTCTCTCTCTCCCCCCCCTCTTTAACTGCCAAACAACAAAAAGTTCAAAAGCAGTAGCAGTACAGTACCTAACAGAACATCCCTCGTGATTCTCTCTAAAAATCTTCTCACATGAAAATTGACCACAACTCCACCACCTCTGCCACCAACGGAGGTGACACTACCGTCTTCAGGACTATCGAAGTGGCAGTTTTTGACCGCCGCGATCTCAGTCCACCTCCGGTCGTCGCTTCTCCTTCTCCGGTTGTCGGAGACGAACTCAATCTTATTCCACCTCTAAACTTTGCTATGGTAGATAATGGCATCTTTAGGTCTGGTTTTCCTGACTCTGCTAACTTCGCTTTTCTCCAAACTCTCGGCCTCCGCTCTATCATGTAAGCATTTTCTTCTTACTTTTCAGTTAGTTTTTTTTTCCCGTATAATATGGATTGGTGAAGCTAGGGTTTTTTTTCAGATGTCTATGTCCTGAGCCGTATCCAGAGGCGACCACGGAGTTTCTAAAGGATGGTGGAATCAGGCTCTATCAATTTGGGATCGAAGGTTACAAGGTATTTAAGCTAGATCAATCGTCGTTTTGAATCTGATTTTTTTCAAGTAGTGGCTTTGGAGTTCACGTAATGATCTCGATCTTTCATTAATTTTTTTATTTGATAATGAAATTTAATTAGAATTAAATAGAGAATTTTATTCAATGTGGCCATGTGGGGACATGGAATATTAGGAGATTTTAGAAGAGGTTTTTTTCATGAGGTCCTGGGTTACTGCATTATTCACAACTTTTTTTTTTTTTATATGTATATATCAGAAGCCGTTCTTTTCTCTTTCTCGTAAGGTGATTGTTCAGAGAAAGAAAAGTATGGTTATCATCTCTATCTAGGAGTTTCTTACATGTGGGTAGTCCTATCCTTTCTATGTGTACATCTATACATTTCAGAAGTAGCAGCAGTTATGTATTTGACAAAAAGGAAATCATCAAAATAAGAACAATTGAAAAAAAATGAGAATCACTGTAATACAGAATCCTTTCAGGTGGTAGACATGTGAATTTATTCTTCTTGTTTTTTTCCCGAATGATTAATTGCCACCTGCAGTTTTTCATTGAATTGTGATGACTGTATTATCTGATTTTGACAATACGCAATGCACTTGTTAAATTCGGTGGAGACCAAGTTTCTTGTTTTTGCTATAAAGGTTTTTAATTATATCCAACACTATTGATGACCTTAATTGTTTCTTATGCAAAATTATGTTTTTGTTCTATCTTGTTCCTTCTAGCACTTTTTCATAATAATTTTTTTATTTTGGTATTTTAAATTTATTTTTTCAAAGCCTGAAATCTATTTTGTTACTTACTATTATTATTTTTTCCGAAACTAGTTAAATTGTGGAAGAACTTTTGAAACCTTTTTTCTTTCTATATTTTTTCCTCCTGAGACGTTGCCAAAATTTTGATACAGTTCGAAGGCATGAATATTAAGCTCTTTCTCTAAATTCTTGCAATTGAAGAATCCTAAGATTGTTGGTATTTGTGGTTGAGATGGAAATAAGTAACAAGAAATACTGACATTTAGGATCATGAATATGTTATCGTCAAATGGAAACACAAATCATGGCTATTGTTATAGAACATATCCGAATCAGGTGAATCTAAATCTATTTCCTTTAGGGAATTGTGTGTACAAATCCACAAGTCCCTTCTGGCATCTTCTGGCCTTTTCAAAGAGTTACGAAGTTTTTTCGTATTTTTTTTTCAAAAAAAAAAAAGGAGTTGCCAAGTTTGCAGATGATCATACTGGTCTCTACTTCAACTGGAACATCAAGAAATAACCTATAGATGAAGTGTAAAGAGGCTGGATCAGTTCTTATGCTTTTGAATTTTAATTTGATACACAATTGGATTGGTTAATATGCCTGTGTGTGAAGTAAAGTCATCTTTTATGCGCATTCAAACATTTAATACTTAGTGAGTTTGTCAAAAAAAGAAGAAAGTGGATCTGTTGTCAACTCTACTTGCAATTAGTTACTGATTGTTAGCACATCTATATTAACAAAATTGTATGCTCCAATAACTGATTTTGTTTAGAATTTAATATTTTATGGCTTGAATGGGTATTAGCTCTTCTGAAACTCTTCAAATTTGAATAGATTTTTGTTGATTTACCATGAAATTGTCTGGCTCTGGAGTTCACAACTTTTTATACCAGTAACTTAGGTCTACAACTTCTAGATAGTTGTCCTTCCAGGAGATGCAGTGTCCTTGGCTTCAAAAGAGAAATGTTTTCTGCAATAAAAAGCATTTTTCAGCATTTTGTTTATTCATTCTTAACATACATGTATGTAAGCAGCAAGGAGCTCTAAAATGTGAGAGAAATTTGTATAACCTAATAGTTGTCTTAGGTTAATGGCTACCAGTAGTGCATGACTACAATCCAATTTTAGTACAGTTTACCTCATTTCATGTTTGTTTATGTGTGGTTTTTGTCCATCTGCTAAAGTGCAATATTATATATAGATGTCTTCTGCGGGTTCGCATTTTTTATGAGATTGCTTTTGCTTAATTTGAATCAGAAGTTTGATTATCAAATACACTCTACCTTCCATCTATCATTATACACCCAAGTGGTATTCAAAATTACCGACAACTCAAATAGATTCGAATTAGCACACGGAACTACCCCCTACATGTCTCACAAATGCACATGTGCGTATAACGTTCCCGGACCCTGTACCATGTTCCGAACACTAACAAACATGAAACTGAATGTCTACTGGCTATGCTGTCTTGCTTCCGATAAGGGCAATGCTCGAAGCACACTATAGTCATATTATGGTAGTGGCGAGCCAGAAAAATTCTTGCATGCCAGTAATCCTTATGACCCGGTGCATGAACAATTGGATAAGGGCATAGTGTATATTTGGTCCCTGTGAGATGACTTTGCACAAAAAGGGTTCTAGGTCAAAACAAACACAAACTGCAATTTTGATTTGACCGACACAACACAAAATCATGTTAGAAGGCTTCCCTTGTGTGTGGGGCTTGTACAAAAAGTCAGAGATTGTCAATTAGTACATCGAATCAGTAGATAAATTAGGACAAGTTTGATGAAATTTGTGCATCATTTGCATGTTTGTCTCAAAGAATAACACTGGAGGTAACTTTTTTCATGGTTAATCTTTTTATTGATTATATTGGGGGTCTTGGAAGAGGTTTTTTATGCTGCCACGTGATGTTTCAATTATGCATCCAGGAGCCATTCGTAAACATCCCAGAGGATACAATTCGTGAAGCACTGAAAGTGGTCCTTGGTAATGCAAGCACATCCAAACTATCTTGTTTTATATCTGTCTTGATTAATTGCTATTATATATTTGAGGGATATAAAAATATCCTTTCATGTTTGTTTCCAATGCAGATGCAAAGAATCATCCGGTTTTGATTCATTGTAAACGAGGAAAGGTATGTCCTCTAGTGGTTTCTTGGAGTTCATACTTGATTCTAGGGTTAACACCTTCTGAGTTATGCTTGCTTTTCTTATATCCAGCACCGAACTGGTTGTCTTGTGGGTTGCCTGAGAAAATTGCAAAAGTGGTGTCTCTCATCCATATTTGATGAGTATCAGCGGTTTGCAGCCGCAAAGGCTAGGGTTTCGGATCAAAGGTTTATGGAGTTGTTTGATGTTTCTACCTTAAAGCATATGCCAATGTCATTTTCATGCTCGAAGAGGTAAACCACTAGCTGGACTAAATTTTTCTTGCTTATCCTTTCTTTGTTAGTGGAAGAGAATACTAGGTCCTGCTTTGGAATGAATAGGAAAGGTGGTGAGTTTCTGGATCCATTTCTGCGGCAAAAGGAATAACTCTTGGAGTTCAATCTGGATTTCTGCTTCAAGCTCTCTTAGTTAGCCTGTCTCAAGGTCTTAGATGACGATGAATTCTGAATATGAATAAAACAATTCCTGCTCTCCTCACCCTTAGCTGCTCCAGGCAATGATTATTTCAGGCCAGGCAGAGTGTACAATGATTTCGATCTGCTTAGTCAAAGATGGAAAGAAAAAGATTTTCTCCGTATAATGTATTTTAACAAATAATAGAATCATTGAAGCAAATAGATTCCATTAATGCTTAGCAGTGTTGAGTGATAGATCTTACTGTCTCTGGTGTAATATACGGCATGCTGATGATGGGATGGATGATAGACCTTTGTACAAACTTCCAATAAAAAAAGAACAAGAAAAAGAAAAAAAAGAAACATAGCGCTTCTGGTGATTGTTGGAAGCTCTTGCAGGGCGATAAATTCATGTCAAATAGAGGCATATGATTATTATGCTCAGGTTTGGCTTCCAGCTATTTGCAGAGGATATTGGTGAGTACAATAACCTAATTGCAAATCTTTTGAGATCCTTGAGAAACATTAGCTGCGGGCTTCTCTTGTAAAGCAAGTTGTAATACTTGAAGATTTTAACAGGCAAGCAGGGCTAGTGCAACTTTGGTAGGAATTACAACTTGAACATCCAGTGTTTTTTTTCAGAAATTTCAGCGATGAGTTATGCTGTCCAGTGCTCGAGGAATACTCTGGACCGAAATGGTTCTTGTGTTAAGAAAGTCCATCCATTTGGTGTTTTTCCTACATGGGAGGCCGCTGTGGAGGATGAGAAGGCACAAAATACCTTTTGCCTATAAGGTATTGTATGCTACCCAACTTATTTTTCAACCTACGACGTATAGTACAACCAAGTTGGAAATTACATATGAAAACCGTCTTAACACTTTCCAGCAAGCACTTGGGCAGTTCACCGCATTTTTCCCATTAAATTAGTGATTTCTAAGACACCCTAAGCCATGTCCCGCATCAGTCAACAAGTCCTCCATGATCTAGCTAGTTTTCCTCCATAACTAGTCATGCTTGTAATCTCCAATAACTACCCTGTACTTCGCTGTAACTTCCGTGGTTTTTCCACCCATAAACTAAATAGCCAATTGCTAACACCACTGCTTCTAGAGTTACTGTGTTCCCGCTTGACTTAGATGGTTTATCCATGCCCACGTTCGTGCCAACATGAACCCATTGCTCACACAAGCTATTGCACGTTGTCTATAGATTTCACCAATGTTCTCGTGGTTTGCCAGTGCCTAAGGTATCTTCCAGGTAATGTGTTCGTTGGCGAGCCGTTGCTCCTGGCCCCTAACAAACCTACTTCACTAGAAGATTTCAGTACTTCAGTTGAAATAGAATCACCTACTCTTATACTTTGTTTTCAAACTATCATAAATTTAGATTTTTCTCTCACAAAACCTCCCGGATCTACTCCCATTTCACCACAAACTCGGTTCGTCGATTTTTTTATGCTGGCTAAGTCTACAGTGATTTAGGATTTTGACAATTCTATTGTCAAATTGTTTCCCAATAGTAAGATGGTATGTTGTGTCTTGCTCCTCTCTTGGTTCTCCTTATCTAGCTCACATGAAATGCAGGGTAAAATTTCAACCTCTTGGATAATTTCAACCTATATATATGCTATTATTCCCATCTATTCCATGACTTCAAATGACCAATCATATCTTTGAACCAATCCTTGATGCCTAGTCTTGCCAATGATCTTTTTCCATATTTGCATAGTTAACTTAAGTAACATATCATCACCTTTGTTAAACTTTATGGGTCTTCTCTTCAAGTCTGCACATTTTTGTATCTGCTTGTTATCTTTACTCAAGTTATCTTGAGCCTATTCAAACAACTCTTACCTCTCTTTTGCAAATTTACAAGCAATTAAACTCTTTCCACCAAATTTTTACATTGGTTTCTCTTTAGGAGTTTAGGATTATGCCATTAATACTAATTGGAATGGACTTGCCTCCATTGCAGAATACTTATGGAAGTTGTAACAACAAAAGTATCATCTAACAATTCTAACCAATTCTTTTGCGTTGCAATTACATGATGCCTCAAATATTTCTCAAGTAAGGTGTTATTTCTCTCTATCTACCTATTGATTTGAGGATGATTAATAATAAAGAACTTCAGCTTAGTTCCTATCAAGTTAAACAATGTTGTCCATAATCTGCTTGTAAGTCGTACATCTCGATCACTAACAATGTTTGATGGAACCTCAATGTACTTCAACATATTTAGATCAAACAATCCAGCAATTGCCTCAACAGTGCATACTGTTGAAGTAGTAATGGATACTATATATTTGGTAAACTTGTCCTTGACCATCATCCATACACAAAACAATGTAATCCATAAAAAATAACACTTATAGCCTCTTTGGTATGGGTAATATTTGTAACAAGTCTGTCACTTTTTGGTATAACACCCTATCTTATAAGCACACATTATATATCTACATGTGTAACTCCATTTCCTCCTCCATCTTTTGTTAATAATAAGTTTATGATAAGAAAGCTACCATTCTTTCCCTTCCTGAATGACCTTCCTATTATGGGTCATAAGTCTATCATCATTTCATTTATTTCCCTCTAAGCATGTATATTTAACCTTTTATTGTATAAATAAGGATATTTTCCAACCAATACATTCATATTATTCATTTTTATATGAGGTTATTTAGCTTCATATAGGTTGTGTCTTTCTAAATAGCCTGATGTAATCTCTTCAACTTTTCAGATTCCATTTGTACAATAACAAATAGAGTAGCAATAACTTTCCACCTACTTGGAGCATCCATAACTCAGTTAAGTCACTCGGTTTATGTTCCTATATAAAATCTTTTTTGGCTAGAAACTCTTGCAATTAAGCATGTTGCTATGACAACTTCTTCAAAGTTTTTTTTAAAGTATTGATTTCATTATCCATCTTTATTGTAAATTTATGCTCTAATAGATACACTTTATAAACACTAAGATAACACACCACCGCAATCATTTCTTTCTTATATGTATAGTATCTTTGTTTGACCCTATTTAGTTTTTGACTTTTAAGTGTCAAAGATATCGTTTCATACAAACACCCATAAATTTTCCTATCCAAAGCATTTGTATACACCTATAAAGGTAGTTTAGAATTTGGCATCCTTAGCATTGGGGCAAATTTCACTGTTGTCTTGAGCTTTTTGAAAGCTCATTGACATTTATCTTACCATTTAAAATAGTTTGTTGTTAGTACTAGTTTGTTGTTATCCCTAAAAAAGATCACAACTAAGAAATTATCTTTGGTTTTGGCCGATTTAGAATAACATGTACTTTTCTAGGATCCATCCTTACCTAACCCTCACTCACTATATGACCGAAGAACATAATTTCTGACCTTGCAAACTCATATATTGCTTTTTTTACATACAATTTATATTCCCTTATCATCCTTAACACTTTTGAAATATGTGTTATGTGATCTTCCAAACTCCAACTATAAATTGCAATATCACTTATTTAGGTTAAGGCAAAATCATCTAAGTAATCATATAACACATCATTCATCAAGTTGCAAAATATACCTAGAGTATTAGTTAAACCAAAAAGCATGAACAAAAACTTGTATGCACCATACATCGTTACATATATAGTTTTGTATTGCTCTCCCTCAACAATCCTCACTTGCCAAGAACTTGATCGCAAATCTAGTTTTGTAAAATGGACACTTCTCTCATCCTGTCCATTAATTCTTGAATTAAATGCACCTTAAATTTATTTTTGATGGTAACCTTATTCAATGTTTGATAATTGAAACTCATCTTAAGGCTTCTATTTGCCTTTTTCTAAAACAAAACAAGGGTATTATAAGGAGTTTTAGAAGGATGAATGAATCCAATACCAATCAACTCTTCCAATTTTTTCCTCAATTTAGCCAACTATATTAGTGATATCTAGTGTGGGGTATAAAATGGTGGTGTCACTCCTAGCACCAACTTAATTCAATGATCTTTGTGGAAATTTTTCAACAACGCCAGAGGCATCAAATCTTTACACTACCCAAGCACTCGTGCAATAACACTCAACACCTTACCACACTAGTTCGATTTCTCATACGCTATTATTATAAAAAACACCTCCCCACCATTTCTCAAAGCTTTATCAATTTCAAAGGTCGAAACCATGTTTTTCCCTTTCTTATTACTATTAGCCACAAAAAACTTGTAATAATGAACAAAACAATGACATACCTCATTCATAATGATGATGTCGTTAAGGTATGACATAGAGTAACCTTTTTTTTCTTTAAATAATCCATGCTAAGGATGCTGTTGAAGTCATCCAATTCATCACCAAAATATCTTGTTTCCCTATAATCAGTATATAACTAAAGACATATATGTTAAAACCCAATTTTTTACCCATATTTTTTTAAAATTGGATTTTTAAAAATAAAATAATAATTTCACAATCAAAATTCACAAAAATAGTGTTGTCTAAATAAAAATACTAATAATAGTCAAAGCATAAGATTTTCCAATTTGGGATTAAATTGGATAAATGATTACAATTTGCAAGGTCAAAGGTTAATTTTGAACAAATAAAAATACTAAAAAATAACTTGGAGTGCAATTGGTGGCTTACTTGAAAAGAAAATTGAAGATAAGGGTTGAAAGTAGCTTAAATATGAAGAATTAAAAGATCAAGGACCAAAATGAAAGAGGTGGTAAAGTGTAAAGGTCTTATTAATTCAATCAAGGGTTTTATTGAAGAGAAAAATTAAAATTTAGGGCTAATTTAACCAAAAACACTTAAATTAGGGAACCAAGGACTTCATTGAAACATGCAGGAAAATATTAGGGCTGGATTAAATCAGATAAGGGAAAAAATTAATCTAAAAATAAAAGTCTAATTTCGTTCGAATTGCAAATTTACAAAACCAAAGGCTAAAACCAAAAAGACCAAATAGGATTAAAAAATAGCATTTTTTTGTTCTAATTAAAAACCCTAATTTAAAAAATGGTTGAAACATTGTTGTGTGTTTTAAATGAAAAAGATAATAAAATAATAATAAATAGGAAACATTATCATTTCGAAGGCCATGAACAATGCCTTTTTCATTTTTATGACTTAGCCATAAATGATTAATGTAAAAATATTTTGTTGTTAAAAATAAATCAATGAAATCTCTTATTTTTAGAGATTGCTATCAATTGTTTTGTTAAAGGGTCAAAATCGGGGAAATCTTATACTTTTAGGGATTAACGTTAGATTTTTCCGCTAAAAATCCAAAATAAATGAAATCTCTTATTTTTAGAGATTAATGTCAAGTTTTTTTTTTTGTTAAGAAATTAAAATTGATGAAACATCTTATTCTTAGGGATTAACATCATTTTTTTTTGTTAAAAGGTCAAATCGATAAAATCTCATATTTTTAGGGATTAATGTCAAGTTTTTTCGTTAAAACATCAACATTGATGAAATCTTCTGTTTTTAGTGATTAACATCACTTTTTCTTGATAAATTAAAATAAATTATGAATAATCTTATAAACAAATTTAAACAACGAATAACATGTGTAGAATAAATTTAGGAGAAAATACATAATGAAGATAACCTTTTGTTTGAAAGGATGTAGTATGGGTAATGCTTATCTTCCCTTAAACATAATTAACTCAATATGTGAATATTTAAGATCAATGTTTATTTTAAGATTCCTAATTTCTTTCAATTACTAAGTGATAACTTCATTTCTTTCAATTTTCCTATTAATTTAAGAGGTCCAAAGGTCGTGCTAGGTGCGACAATACACAAATGTCTTTTTTGTCTTGGCATTCATTACTGTAACACCCTTTAATTTCATATTTGTTTTTACTTAATTTCAATGACCGTAGAAATTCAGATAATCTTTATATATATATAAGAAAAGTCTCAACAACCTTTTAAAATTTTTATAAATGTGCACAATTTATTACAACTCTTGTTAAAATTACATCCATATTAACTATTTATAAGATTTTTTTTCTGAAAATATAAATATTTTTTATGTATAATACTAAATAGCTCAGCAACCCTAAAAAATGAGTGTCTTCAAAGAAATTTACCTATGACATATACAAAATTATAAAATAAGTCATTTTAAATATTTGCATCATCCTAATTACTAACGTTTAATAATTATATGATCAAAATCAATTTCATAAATTTTTCTTTAAGAATATTGATCTTATATCAACTTCCAACATTTTAGATTTTTCATTATTCCCTTATCATTTTTCTTCTTCACATTATCATCCTTGCATCATGATAATTATTCCATTCATTAATCTAGTTTAAATATCACTATACAATTTATTCCTTACAACTTTAAAATTGACTAATCTCATTCAAATACTTTCATACAATGTTCCTCTTTATATAGAGATTATTTCATAATTATTTCCCCTTTATGAATATATTCAACTTATATTAATATTATTATTTCACAACTCATGCAATTTACCTCATAATTTATTTTCTCAACACATATAAATCATATTATATTTTCCTCTCTCAACCACCTTTATTACATACTGTAACTCATTGCATAATTATATCTAATTCTCATTATTATTTAATTCACAACATATTAACTCATGTCATCTTTTTATTTATCTAGCATTTATTACATCTATGTTACATCATACTTTAGTCCGTATAACACCGTTGTTATATTGAGAAATTTTCTTGATTCATTATTCATTTCACTTAATTCATGTTCATTTCTATTATTTATAATTTATCACATAACCATCCATTATTTTTATACTTACAAGACATGATCAAATCATTTTTGTTTTCTATTAGACTTAATTGGTAGGGATAATTTAATACTTAATCATTAACTTGTCAATACAGTCAAACTTTATACATGTTGCTTTATTATTGTTATTGTTGTTGTCAATTGGCCAGCCAATTAACTTATTAATCACTTTATATGACAATCCCTACTATTTGGATACAATTTCGCATAACTATCTTTTAAAATAATTTAATATACACTCTATCAAATTTTGGTGGAGTTTTTCTTATACTTGGACTATACCAAGTTATCGACATCTTCATTAGTATCTCTATCTAATACTATAATCATGGTTTATACCCATCACAATGCGGCAAGGTACCTAAAAATTTCTTTAATACCAAATAAAATCAGCTTTATACACAATAATTATTTACTATCATCTCTTCTATATATTTACCACATCAATTACTAAACAGTTAATTTCTTATTTTACCCTTGACCCTACAAATTAATACAATCAGCACAATTTAAGGACATATCAATGTCCTCTCTAGTTCAAACCGAGCATTTATTCCATGACCAAATTAACTGGTTTTTTCAATTACTCATTAACCAGAGAATTGGTCCCATTAACAAAGGTAACTAGTTCTCAAATTGTCCATTAATCATGGTAACTAGTTTCTTTAATTGCCTATTAACCAAGACACTACTCCCATTAACTAGAATAACTAGTTTCCATACAATATCTGTTTACCTGTCGTTTATCTCACACATAGGTTATTTTAAAATTGTCATCACACACACATATATTTTCTTACATTAATTTATTTGGGGTAGTTTAACATAAATTACACGCGATTTTCACTGTTTCAGTTGGTAACAAATCATACTTTGAATCAGGCCAATACGATGGATAATAATTCTTGCATAATGATTCCACCATTACGGTCAAAAGTAACATATACAAGGTTTTTCCGTCATTGTGGTAATTCAAATCCCATAATGTACTTCACACTATCGCATGTGCGATTAACTACAAATTACATATCAATTTCTATCTCGAAGGCATATACCTTTCATTAACAATAGCAATAATAATACATTATTCAATTTAATTACCACTGTAATTCTAAAAATTATAAAAGCATGTATAAATAATTAAAAAGACAAGGGAAGGTCAAATCCCTTACCTTGAAAATCTTGTTATACATACTCCTGAGAAGTTGGGTCCCATTTCGAACGCCTCTCCTACATTTCAATAGAACATCCCGAATCAATATTCAAACATTTTTAGTCCATTCATCATATTCGTTAGCTCACGTAATCGAATACCTTTAGAAAACAATTCATGGATATATTATTTTTTTGTTTATCATTTCAATTTATTTACATTAGTATCTTTTTACACTAACATTAAATGTTCGAATGCCTCCATTTTTCAATGATGATTTTTCATGTCCAACTGACTCAATTTTTCATTGATAATTTTCAATGTTCAAATGACTTGATTTTTCATTGATGTTTTTCAATGTTTAAATGACTTAATTTTTCATCAATGAATTCCACACAACAATTTAAGCCAAGTTCGACATAGTCCTTGCTATCTTGTTCAAGCCAATCATTCCCTTTATCATATTCATAATTTTGGCCAAGTTTTTTTTTCATCTTTTAAAATTTTTCTCCATTAAACATCTCAATTTACGTATTCATCATGAAAGACTTCAAATACAATCAAGTCAAATAATCTCTTACATAAAGATGATACATATGCAATCTCCATAAAATATCATAATTATTCTCTTCTCATCAAAATCAATATATGATCATTCCTATAGTTTATACAACACGTGATGTGTAATTAATTTAAACCACCCTTTATATATAAGAAATGTTTATACTCGATCTTCCAAACATAACCACAATAATCTCACACATCATTAATCAATTTACAATGAAAACTATACATTAAATTTATCATTATATCATACAATTTACATAAATTCCAGAACACAAATTCAAGCATTAATTTCACATATATAATATTCCAAAACACATCCACAATGATTCCACATATCATAAATAAATTTACAATGATTCTAATCACCAACAATGGTCCGGCACATCACAATTCAATTTATAAACATTCCAATTCATCCTTTACCTAAGGAATACAAACTCAATATTGAATCAATTTCAAATTCAAATAAAGTTAATTAAATCTTAATAATCCACCATCCATAAATTTAAATTACTTGTTGGAAAACATCTTAAAAATCATCTTTTACAACTAGGGATCAAATTGCAATTTTCCTAAAATTCAGGGTTAAATCATAATTCTTACAAAATTGAAGGACTAAACTGAAACTATTATAAATCAATGACTAAACTGAATTTTATCATGTTCAATCCCACAATCAATTCTGCCCAGAATTCCAGAATAAGTCTCAGGGTCAAATCATAACTTTTCAAAGTTTTAAGGTCTAAACTATAATTCTTATAAATTAAAAACGAAAATTAAATTTGATCATCTTCAACCTCAAACGTAGCTTTGCCTATAATTTTCCAGCAAAGGTTTCTTCATAACTCATATAAAATGATTACCTACTAACAATACATTAATTAGTCAAACTCAATCTCAAATCATTATTTTTAACAATCCACCCAAATCAATTAATATAATTATTAACCATAAGAATCATTAATCAATTTTAACAAAAAAAACTTAAAATCTTTAGAAACCCCAATAAAATCAACATCACATTTATCATACATACCAAAACTCGTTCTTACATTAACACTTAATTCCTTCATCATTCATCTCTCAACTTTTTCTTCATTTCTTCCTCCTCTTTCTATTATTCACCTTCACCTTCTCCGTCTTTCTCTTCCTCTCATATATGGTCTTCTCTTCAAAATCTGATCTCCCTCTCCCTCTCCCTCTCCCCTTCCCCTTTTGACTTTATATATATATGTGTGTGTGTGTGTGTGTGAAAAGATCACAATGCCCTTTATAAATATTTATATGTTCCTTTCATCAAATCAGGGTATGTTGATATTTTTATGAGGCCTTTACGGACCCCAGTTGACCTAAAAATTTAACCAAAGTTAGAATAATGTGTCAAAAGCTACTTGTAAGACTTTAACTTGATCCAACGGTCAAATTAAAATAAATGATTGATACCATAGAATTAGACGTTGGATAATTTTACACCAAAAATATGAATTTTGCATGCCATTTTATTTACTTACACCATCATTATTTTTAAACTAATTCATCAAAGACTCCCATACAGTACCATCATAAAATTTGCTCAAAGTTTTCACCACTTTCGATCAAAATAGCATGATTATACACGAGACTTATTATTGAAAATCAACGTTTTTGCACGTAAAATTATACATTATTTTTCTTCTTAGAATACCACTCTATTATTATTATTATCATCGTTTTTCTTCCCAATGTATATAAATTTCCTTTTAGATAATTATTTCATCCATTTAGGGAATTTACATGTTTCGTCATTGGGTTAAAATTCGGCGTATCGATTTATTGCTTTATTTCGTCCAAATTTTAAGTCAAATTTCTAAAAGTTTATTATCTTTATATATAACAACTTTCCTTCCTAATTATCATTTCTCAATCGAAAATTTACCATTTCTAACATTGATTTACCAATTTTAGGCCATGGGTTTACAATTATCTTCATGATAGTGTGACTATTACTCAACCACAAGTCAAGCTCTCTTACTAATTTGTTGGCCATAAAAGAATGTGTTGCACCTAAGTCTAACATAGCAATAACATTTTTGTTATTTACCTTGATCCTTACATACATCAAAGTGTGAAAGCATCAATTTTCCTTGCTTAATGCATCAATCTGTATCAAATCATACTTAACAAGGTTGGGCACCTTAATTGAATTCCCTTGCTTAACTAATAAACAATTTAATACATGTATTGGTTTAATGTGTATGACTACTTCCTCTTGATCACTATCATTAAACTAAGATGGCATTGGGTTTCTCCTTCTTAGAACATTCCTTTATGTAGTGTGGTACACCAAAAATAAACTTCTTGTGTTTGACTTGACATTCTTTTTGTACACCCCTGACTATTTAGCCTTTTCTTTGTCAGTAATAGGTTTGGAACCACCCCCACCAAACTTCCTTTTCTTTTACTCCTTTTATCTTGCCTAGGACTTTGAGAAGGTTATAACATCTCTCTCTATTAGTTTTCTTGAAATCCACCAACCCATTAGCAGATGCAATAGAAGAAGATAGATTCTTCACCTTTTATCTTCTCAACTTCACTTGTGCCTACACTTGGAGTCCTGATAGAAAGTTAAACAACCTAACTTCTTAAGACATGTTCTCAATATCAAATAGAGAACTAAACTCATTATTTATATATTCTTGCACATACTTGTCTTGCTTCAACTTCTTCAAGTCTTCGTGTACAAGTCAAGAAGTATTATTTGACAAGAATTGTGTTGGAATATTGTGATTCTTTCCTTATACGGTGATTCTTGCTTTTTCTAGTACTAATGTAAATGTTACTATAGCTTGATTATAGGATTAGTGGTTTAATTATAGGAAGATAAGTTGATTGTAGGATCAATATTATTAATCCATTACTATATATGTACATGGACATCTCCAATGAAAATAATTATGAAAAAATATTCTTCTTGATATTTGATTTCAAGTAATTGTTCTTTCAACTCCTACTTCGTATGTTCCCTAATATCAATCTTGCGTCATTCAACATTCTGATCGTCTTTATGTGTGTGTTTGTATTTGAGGTGGAGGTTGGGTGTGGGACCCACTAAAAAAACCACAAAAAGCAAGAAAAATTAGCTTTTGTGGTTGAGTTTTGTACATAAATGAATTGTACCCTACCACAACCTCAACCACAAAAGCTAAAACAAACACACTATCTTGTCTTTCAGAACAACTTTACATCTTCTATAATTGTAGCAATGTCCACTTACTCGCGTAAACCAATATTGGCTTCTGCCCATAACAAGTTTTCTAATTTCTTGGAACTCCTCACCCTCACCAAAAGGTTTTTGGACTCTAATAGTTTCAGTTTTGAAGTGCACACACTACCCGAGGTATTTGCTACTGCCCTCCTCCAGATTGAATTTTTTTTTTATTTACTACTTGCAACCGTCGACTTGTTTCTGTCGCAAGATCAATGTACTACCTCTAAGCCTTTTCAGTGTTTTCCATGGCTATGATTAGCCTACCATTTATTAAGAAATCTTCGTCCTTTGTAATAGGCCCTATCAAGCCTTCAAGATGTGTCTGTAGTCTCTCTCAAACTGTTTCAATAGTCACGTGATTACATGGCATACGAACTTGGGCCACAAAGCTTTCAAGGCTTCAAGGCAGAATTGCACTATAATACCACCTGTAATAGGGGTGAATTTTTTTACTCGAATTTCAACGCACTGCGCGTCAATCTATCCCCAACTAGATCCAGCCTTTTCTCATTTATTCGCTAATATGCTTGCTTAGAACTAGGTGTTTCACATCTCGATGGAGGTTTTCTACACTCTCACTCGTTATAAACAAGAAGAACACACAAGCAAACAAACAATGCTTGGGCAGTTCACCGCATATTCCTATGAACTTGGTGGTTTTTAGGACACCTCCAGCGATGTCCCACGTCAGTTAACAAGTCCTCCATGATTTGGTCAATTTTCCTTCACAACTGATCACGCTTGTAACTGTTCGATAACCACCCACTAATCTATGTTGTAACTTCCTTGGTTTGCCACCCATAAATCAACTAGCCAATTGTTAGTACCACTTGACTTGGATAATCCGTCGCCCAACTCCACGTTCTTTTCAGCATGAACTCTTTACTCACACAAGTCATTGCACGCTGACCGTCGATTTTGCCAGTACTGTCCGCGCGGGCTACCAGTGCTCCATGCGTCTTCCAAGCAATGTGTTCGTTGGTGCACTACTGTTGCACCCAGGCCCCTAACAAAAGTACAATAATAGTATGATAGGCAGCAATTCTTGAAACTGGCTTCTAACTTCTATCTACTGGGAGACAATAAATGATGGGAGAATCTGACAAGACGCGATGGTGATTGGAGCTTTATCAAATTGCTGAAGGAATGTACTTACTTTACCTGTATTTGGTTTCTTTCAAATTTATAAGAAAACTGAAATAATAACTATGGAAGTAAAAGTAATTGATACTATACCACTTTCCTCGAATTACTCATATTCAATCAAGATCTAAACGCTGCACTTATCCAAGTTTCTTATCTTTTGTTTTCATGGACCCCCAACTCGAGTACCGCAGCAAGTGTGGATGGACAGAGATGGTAGGTAGCATGTCAATGAGTTACAGCTCACTGTCCAATTAGTAGAAGTTACAACAGCACGATCTAAATATCGAAGCAAGAGGATAGAGAGTTAATAACAATATAACGTGGACTAAACTATGCCAAGTAAAGAAAACTCGAACGTAAAACTATGTAGTATGGTGCGCCTTAATGTCGGAGAGGCCCATTACATATCCTAAACCCAATGATAATGCTGACACTAAAACACGCTGATATGTTTCTGAATTTATTTTGTCTTTGAGAGTGGACCTGAGAGGATTCCAGTTATGATTAAAAGCAAAAGAGAGGCTTTGTTTGGTGCAGAGTGGTCTTTATTCTCAGGGATGCATGCTAGCTTTTCCACTGGATTTCAAGTTCCTTTAACATAAAGAAGCTTTTTTGTGGGACTTAAACCGTCATCTTGCTGGGTGGTAAGCATAAATAATTATCTTAAATAATCATATTATCTTTTGTCATTAACTTATTCTATTACGAATAGTAGCTACGGCAAACTTCAATCATTGGACATGAACCATTGCGGACTCTAGATTTTTCCATTTCTTTTTTGGCTTAACTATACAATGGATTGTAGTGACGGTTGCTTTCTTGGGCAAGAGACCATGGCTGTCCCATGAAATGGTCACAAGCAATTTAGTGATGCATGTGCTGCTACTCTGCAAGATGCAGAGCACAACATCGCTTGGATAAGAATTTCTACCCAGCTCATAAATTAAGCAAAGATTCCCTATAATTGATAATGATTTCCCCTTGATGCAATTTGGGTTGCAGCCATCTTAATCCATACAAACGATTGATCTTTTTTTACGGAATTAGTTGCTAACTGAAACATTTTAACATTCATTTTCTGATAGATTATAGGTTAAATTGAATAAGATGGAAACATCATTAGATATATGTTCTTTAACTACCTGAGAGTTTCGTATGGTTCAAGATGAACTCTTACAGTAACTCCTTGCCTAGGAAATGAAATCTAACGAATGGAATGAGGTTTTTATGAAAGTGACTGTCACATGTGTTTGTGCTTGCTTTCCCTTCACCCCTCATCTTGTGCATCTCATTCGTTATCTTTGATGGTTTATTTATGGTAACAGAATGTACTGCTAGGTTGCATTGTTCTTGTGTTTCCTCAGGGAAGAACTTGGAAGGAGCTTATGGCTTTACACACGAATAGAAGGATAGCTTGAAGGAAAAGGGCAGTAAAATATAAATTATTTCTGTGAAATAATGTTTATTTATAATATAGTAATCAAGGTAATTTTCTACATGGAACAAATTGACACTCGGTACTACACGAAACTGATATCTTTATGGAAGCAACAGAATCTACTAGAAAGACCTTGGACGACTCTTAAAAAATAAAAATAAGACGACTCCAAATCCTCCTCGAAGAAGATTAAGCAGTTGCAATTGGACCCAGATTGACAGTGGTTTCTACAGCTTTCATGGCTTCAAATCTTGGCTCCTTGGCCTGGAATTTGAGGCCAGCATACAGCTTCATGTAGTCATCAAATACAAATTTTGGGTACACGTTTTTCTTCTCTTCTGCTTCCTTCTCCACCAAAGCTGGTGCTGGATAGATAACTGCTTCACTTCCAGGGTTATAGAAAGAAGCTACTGACATCCTAGTGCCATCCGTTTGAGCAATCACTCTGTGCTCCACACTCTTATACTTGCCATTGGTGATTACCTACATATCCAGAGAATTTAGTATGGCTAGAAAATGTAAGCTAGATTTGATTCTAGCTAGGTTACAGTAGTTTAGGCAGATTATAGGGTATATACCTCGAGTTGGTCACCAAGGTTGACAACAATGGAGTGGCGCATCGGGGGCACATCAATCCACTGGCCATCCTTGAGAAGCTGGAGGCCGCTGACTTTGTCATCCTGGAATAGCAAGATGATGCCACCAGCGTCGGTGTGGGCCCTGAGACCCTTCACCAGGTCTGGTTTGGGGCATGGTGGATAATTGCTGACCTTGGTGCCAAAGGTTGGACTACCGTTTGATCCATAGAAAGCCCTTTTGAGGTAACCCTTTTCAAGTCCAAGATTCTCACATAACAAGTCCAGGAGCTCCTCTGCCAGTTTCTCCAACTTCAATGCAAATTCTTTCATCACCTTCCTGTATCAATAATTTTTTTTTTGCGGTAAATATCAAGGTGTGTTAGTATTATACCTCATCACGCCCCTTCAGGCCACGCGATTACTTGTATTTTTGAGTCACAAGGTGACACGTTAGCAACTAACAATTCTGATAGCAATAATTATACTAATGATTTAGATTAACATTTACTACCAGACAAACACCTCCATTAACTACCAATCATGACCCTTTTAGCTTCTTTTTTGAAGGAAAAAAAAAAAAAAAACCTTGAAGGGACACATTCTGACCCTTCTTTATACGGAAAAAAACTGCAGCACAGTCGATGAAAATATTCCTTAAGATACATGTATTAAATAGTAATATATATATACCTGTATTCATCATCGAGATCGGGGATCTCAGCAATGTTTGACTTAGGGAGATGGCGTAACTGGAAGGTGCTCTCCCAATCCAAGTCTTTGATCTCTGTTTGGACACCGTCAAGGGCTTTGCTTGCCACCAATTCCTTGAACCTTTGCTCCATGCATTTCTTGTAGTGCTCCTTTGTCATCCTCTCTACGGTGTCCAAGAACTCATGGGATATGCCATGGTTCAATAGCTAAAAGAGTTCGAAACAAAACAAAAAACACCCGTTTTTAGAAGAAGAGGAATGTTGGAAGGCTGGGAGATAGCATTTTTTAAGAAAAGGAGGTTTAGACATACCTCAAAGAAGCCCCAGTTCTCACAGGCATCCTTGATCTTTTCCATGGTGGCTGCTCTCTCCTCGCCATTTAGCTTCTCCATGCTAATCACTGGGAACTCCATCTCTCTTCTACTCACTCTGCAGCTTCTCTCCAAAGTAAAAGCTTAATTAGTTCTTTCTTGCTTCTTTCGGATACCAAGGTGTGGTGGTATTTATAGGGGTGCAAGGAAGATTAGTGAAGTGGGGGTGGGGCCAAAGAGAGAAAATTACTAACGAAGGTAAATGGAAGAGTAATGTAATACATGTTTTTTAGTTTTGATAATGAATGTTCGGTTTCCTTGTTCAGCCATCACTCCTCTAATAGTGGAATTGGACCCACTTTGGTGCCTGATCACTTTCTTTCTGATTTTTACCCAAAAAATCAACGTGCCTTCTTCACCACTTTCCATGCTTTACTCCTTTATTTATTTATTTATTTATTGAATACAGAACGGCTTAAACTTTTCTTTTTGCTCCCATTAAGGAAAGACATTTCAAACATGGGTGCTTGATATGTCTTGGAAATTGCCTAGCTCCTTCCCTTTAAGCGCTTCTCGTATACAAATTGAAAGCAAATCTTAGCCACTCATTTTTGTGGATTATCCCATGAATTAAGTAACTCAACAAACAATCCCAATATTGCTTGGAAGACAATTATATTTTTTATTGAAAAAAAATGCAAAATAAGAGATTTTGATATTAGTTTATATTTATGTCCTTGGACTAATTTATAAATAAATAACAAAGGTGTAATTGTAAATTGGAGTTGAAGATTTTTCAAGTTCCCCCCCGCTCCATCACTTCTCCAATTTAGAGGGAGATAGTTTAATAAAGAGGAAGGGAATGAAGCCTAAAAAGGCTCTCCATTATTCACAAAAACCTTTCCTAACAATTATCGATCATGCATCCATGATGTTAGCTTGGGGCATGGATAAATTGTCCACGTACGTGTATAAATCAATTGTGAATTTAATTAGTGCTTAAAGCACATATTTCGTGAAGATGAGCTATTTGTTAAGTATATATCCAATGTTATCACGCAAAATCACTAAGAATTTATCATCAAGAATTTAAGAATTACGTCTCAAATAGGATCACTAGAGAATTATATTTGACCTTGCACTTGCAACTTGACGATCCTTTCTCTGTTTCTTGTTGATCAGTCTCATTACAAATCACAGCGCATGTTTTAGCCCTTTTCCTTAAATTGGAAAGCCCAAGTTGTAGTAGAACACGTGAAAAGAAACACAATCGAGGATTGAATCTGAAAATAAGTTAATAATTTTGCTTAATTAGTAGGATTCCGAAATCTATTTGAATTTTGCTTCTTATATATGAAACAAGGATTTCCTTTATTTAAGGTAGTTTCATCGAACCTAAACGTTTATATATAAACGTCATGCTCCTTTTCCTTGTTTCAACGTCAATCACAGCTTAGTCTCATGCATCTTGTCCAAGTTGTCTTGAAAGAAGTTGTGCTGATCATTATCTATGAATGCATTAGTTGATGATTTCCTTTATTTAAGGTAATTTTCATCGAACCTAAACATTTATATATAAACGTCAATCACAGCTTAGTCTCATGCATCTTGTCCAAGTTATCTTGAAAGAAGTTGTGCTGATCATCTATGAATGCATTAGTTGATGATTTCCGACCAATTGTAACTAGTCAGTTGTGTCGCTGAGAATTAGCTAGTGACCAAAACTAAACAGAAATGGACTTTAGAGACTGAATTGTATGATTGCTTTGAAATGTCCAAAATATAGTTTTATTTATTTATAATATGAGCTTAATCGATATATATATATATATTACAAAGATCATTTAATTTGTGTGGGAAACAACAGGGTTTTGCCAGCCATTTCGTTACTCAATGGATCCCATGTTCTTTTGGATTTTAGAGGTATTGTTAGATATTAATTATATAGTGAAATTAATACATGAAAAGTTATCATAATAAATTCTATTTCTATGCGAACGAAAAATTAATACTCGTAAATTACCTAATAATGTTTAATTACATTAACAGACAACGGAGGGGGAGCTGGGAGGGTAGCTTTCGTAGATTAAATTATTCGGGTACAAGTCCATGAAAGACTAGATAAGTTTGGTCTGCATTGTGGGGGACTACAAAGAAACAATGAAACGTGAACAACATTATTTTATTATGTAATTCATGTTGATATATATTCGAGCAATGGAGAAACAAAGATGCGAAACGTATGGAAGGCAAAAAAAATAAAAAATAAAAATAAAAATTCATTCCTATCAGTCTTCTTCTTTCCAGCCCGTTCTTTCCTCCTTTAAGCCATTGATGTGATTGTATATATCCTCTTTTTTTTTTATCAACTTTAAAACCCATTTTTCAAAGGAAGACAAAAGCTCCATTAAAAAAAAATCTATTACAATTTGTTTTAAAATATGATTAATAAGCATATTAAAAATGGGGTTATGATGTAAGATTTTTTTTTCTAACGTGTAGTTTTATATTAATATGTATAAATCTTGTTACAATAATTTGATTGAGCTAAAATATTTATAATAGATTCTAAAAGATATGTTTTCTTTAAAGGTAAAATTTTATTGTTACAAAGTCGTAAAGGCTTTCAAATAAAGTTTATAAGTTATTGTTTGAAATTTGTTAAATATTCCTAATTGATTTAGGATTTTTTTTTCATTTCGGATAAAACTGTTTTATTATTTCTTCAGTTTTGTTTAGGGTCTTTTCCTAGTATATAAGCATCCTAAAAGATCTTTAATATTGAGTTTTGATTAGAAACAATATTGAGTTATGAAATATTGAATTAGAGTTTTTGTATATTGATCCTAATAAGCAAAATTTTGTGTTGTTTTTGTCTACGTCGGTTTGTATCGGAGTCCAAAGATTCTTAGTGGTTAGTTGTTATGTGCTCTTGAATAACCATAATTATAAGAGATAGTCGTATAATAGAACATGCTCTTGAAAGAGGGGTTAAGGAGGTTCTCCCTCTTGTAAGAGATGTTCAAGAGTTGTTGATAGAAGGTATACAAAGACGGATTATAAAACTAACCAATCAATTAGTGATGATAAAATCATAGAGGCAAGTTAAATAATTATCCAGTCGATTGGTATATATGGAGAAGAGAAATTAGAGGATCGCGAGAAGAGTGATCATAGATTCATAGCCAATTTTAGAGGTATGAGTACATGAGATAACTTCTTGATCGTAATGAGTATCATAGAGATGTTGGTGATCCTATTTATGGTGAAATAGATGTAGATCGATATTCTCCATCAATTTATGATGTTTGTTTTTTATGATGATTAAGTGGATAATAATACCATAAACAATGACAATAATGATAGTGATAAAGTCATCAATAGTGTCATCATTAATAAGTTGGAGGTGATTTTTAATGAAGCATGCCGCAGAAGATGCGCCTCACATATGCATAAGGAGAATTCTTGAATTTATAGGGTTAAAGTCAATGTTCTTCGACTACAAATAAAAGTTGTGAAGCAGATGTGCAAAAGTTTTTCTAGTAGAGAAACCAACGCATATGTTGCTGGTGATTGTCTAGTCCTTACAACTATAAGAGTTATTACATATGGACCTTAATGTAGTGCTAAAATTAGTTTCATTTCTAGGAAGGCTAAGCATGTTGCTAGCATATATGATGTTTCTAACAAAAAAAATCAGCATGTAAAGGGTTGACAACTTTTGATTGGACGTTGACATTTTATTGATATCAATATTCTAGACTATCATATAATTTATGTATTAGATAGATGGATTATGCTTTGCAGTGGATCAGATCAAATTTTTTAAAATGTACAAAAAACAATGCCCAACTGCTATCAGTGTACTATAGAGAAAGAAAGAAAAATCCAACAATTAACATCACAGAAAGAAAATTAGAAAAATAACGATTGCTAATCCTCAATAATTCAAATGTAGAAAGATGAAATAAAAAAAATCAGTGAATAAAAAGAAGTCTTAAAAACAAAGAACCCGCAAATCTGAGTGAGGTCGCCAAAACTCGTGAGTGAGGTCATGGAAATGAAATAACCCAATAGAAGGAAAAAAACAAAAAAATATGAAGCTTAATTTAAAAAAGAACAGAATTTTGAAGGATAAAGTTGAAAAAGAATTAAAAAAAAAAGAAATGAAAAGAAGAGCAACCTAAAAAAAACTTGGGCAACCCACCTAAACCTCCTATCTAGATCATGAGATGAGGATAACTTGATCGAATGGGAACCAAAGAAAATAACGAAGTTTATTTTTCAAACTCATGACTCTAGCTAGTGACTAAATTAGAAGCACTTCATCTAAAAAAGAAATCATTTTAAAACTCGATTCGTCTTGGTGGTTTGACCTATGACATGGATGACCTATGGCTTAGGCCGGGCGAGGTTTCAAAAGAAATTTGAGGAGAATTAACCTAGTGTAAAATGATAAAAAAAAAAAAAAAACCTGGGTTGACCCTTTACGTGGTTAACCCAATCAAAACTCATTAACTATTTTCCTTTGTTTTTTTCAAAATGATGTTATTTTAACTTTCTTTTATAAAATAAAAAGATTTTAAAAAAATAAAAATCAAGAGAATAAGAATGAAGACTAAATATGAAAAAAAAAATCAACATTATGGATCAAATGATAAAATTAAAAACAAATTAAAATTGATAAAATAGCTAAAATTGAGGACCAAACCTGAAATGTTATAAAAATAAGAGAATAAACTTGATTTATTTAACGGCTAGCATGGAATTCAGGGGGGAGGGGAGAGAGAGAGAGAGAGGTGGCTGATGACCAACTATCACCATGAGAACCAAGTGGAAGGGGGTGGTGCATAGCTTCCAACTCCATAACAAAAGTGGAAAGGGGTGCTTCATAGCTTCCAACGCCATAAGAAAAGTTGACATTCCTCCACCGGACAATGGCTCACATGTCTCTGAAAGAGTGTGGAGCCACCTCATATATTGGCACGTGTGTAACACAAACCAACAATTTTTTTCTGAAAATAATTTTTTAAAATATAAAAGACTGGATTGTCCGTAATCCAACTTAATAACAATAATAATAAAAACCCATAGGAAATGATAGAAACACCAAAGACCAGCTCCCAATAAAATAAATGTCGAATAATAATAAAAATCAATTATATAAAATGAAAAAAAATCAATTAAGGGAATAAGGATCTAATTTCAAATAAAATGAGATGGAAACCTAACATTTTGAATTAAAGGGAAAATTGAAAAGAAAAGTCAAATTAACAAAAGAATAAAAAAAAAATCAAGAGAATAAGAATGAGGATCAAATTTTTTTAAAAAAATCAACATTATGGATCCAGAGATGAAATTTAAAACAAATTAAAACTTAAAATCAAAATATTGAGGGCCAAACCTGAAAAGTCATAAAATAAAAGGACAAACTTGATTTTTTTTTAATGGTTAGCATGAAATTCAAGGGAGGGAGAGAGAGAGAAGAGGAAAAAAAAAAAAAAGGATGACCATCCACCAACTATCATCATGATTACCATGCATGCTACCTCAAATGAAAGGGGGTTCCGTGTAACTTCCAACATCATAACGAAAGATAACGTTTCTTCACCTAACAGAGATTTATATGCCACACAAAGAGTACGGAGCCGCCCTTACATATTGGAATTTTGAAAGCAATTTACTAATTTTTTAGTGCCCTAAAATTTTTTTAAGCTGACCATAATTTCCCTTATAAGTTTGACAATAACATTTGCATCCCAAGAAAAAAGATGGAATTGTTGTGATTGTGTTCATAGTATTTAAGCGATCCCAAGGAGTTTTCTTAATCTCTCTTGGGAAAGGAAAGCCCTGGCCTGGCCACAGCACGCATGGAGGTCTGCGGATGAAACCATGTGGACAGTAATGATTCCTCTGTGTAAAGGAAATCCAATTTGGGCAAACCCCACCTTGGAAAGCTTTCGAAAATCCACACCCATTTGCCTATGCTAGAGATGGGACTTCTGCCGACCTGCACGTCGTTTCTTTTTCTTTTTTTTTTTTTAAAAAAAGGTGTACAGATTCCTTCTCTTTGTTTCTTAAGCGTATTTTAATTTTTCGTGCCGTCGAGGAGGAATTCTTTGCTTACGATTTGGGATGCAAGAAAAATGTCATATATTGGATAATTTGAATCATACTTTATATGTGTGTATATAAAATATACAC
>Ga0307515_10004395_pt1 | contig 29192 bp, 10 predicted proteins | sample 17_EM_MG_FD_194513 | JGI IMG/M metagenome (GOLD analysis project Ga0307515, IMG submission 194513) | Populus trichocarpa ectomycorrhiza microbial communities from riparian zone in the Pacific Northwest, United States - 17_EM | ecosystem: Host-associated > Plants > Roots > Unclassified | place... | reverse complement strand
AAAATGGGGTTTTTCTCAGTATAGAGGTTTTTCCCATAGGTATTAGTCTGTGTGGACCCATTAGGGGGACCAGGTCGGACGGTAAATTGAATCTTATATATAATTAGCCTAGGAGTTTATAAAAGTTTATAGGAGTTACTTTTAAATAAAGATAAGATAGTTAATATACCTCTGCCTCTTCCGTAATACTACCTATAATATAATTTATTAAATAATAACTATAATATAGTCTAAAGCCCGATAATGTTTTAAATACCCTTCTTTTTATACTAGAGCCTATAAGATAGATATTTATAAGTAAGATAAAGAAATTAGACCGCTTCTTTACTCTAAAAGTATAGATTATACTAGTAATAGTATATGCCCGCTTAGCTAAAGCGTCCTAAACTATAGCCTTCTAATCTCTTACTAGATAACTTGCTTTATATATATATACTAGTTATTAAGTAGCTATAGTAAAGTTATATGCTATATTAGGGTAACGTCCTATATAGTGTGGAAGGCGACTTTAAAGTCTAGGTTCTTTATATTTAACGTTTTATTAAATATAGTAAAATAGGGTTCCTAAATAAGGTAATCTAACTCTATAATAAAAGACTTTACTAGTATAACTGCCCCTTAAATATAACTAAGTTGCAAATTATTTCTAACTGCCTTTAATAACGCTTACTGTTAATATTAAACGTAAGCGTACCGGCGGTGCCTAATTATAATCTCCCTATTTTTTCTATTGTTTGCTTTAATCTAAGTAAATAAAAATTACCTAAAGCTCTATTGTATTTGTTTTAGTATATTAACTATAGCTTATAGCTTATATACACGCCCCTACTATCTTTTATATTAACGGGGTAAAGGAGGTTTAGGCTTATTAGTATTAGTATTAGATTAGCTGTTATTATCTATTTAATTATTACTATTAAATAAATCCTTAGATATATTGCTAAGGTTTACTAATAGGCTAGAAAGGCTAGATAGAGGGTTAAAAAGGCTAAATAAAGGACTTTAAGCGTCCTATTTAGATAGAGGCCCGTTAGGGGTATAGTTGGGTTTTATATTAGATATAATATATAGAGTAAGAGATAAACTTTTAAATAAAGGTATTGGTAAGCTGACTAGGGCTATATTAAGGGGTAATATACGGCGTTAAAGGCAAAACAGTAGTTGTCTACTAGTAAGAGTAGCATACTCTTATAAAACGCGACTATAATCCCTTAGACCCTTAGAGAGGAATCTACCTTAGCGCTCTATAATTAGCTACTAAAGCTAGCGTAAGTACTAACGCCTACGGCGTATATTAGGCTGCGGCGCCAGTCGCTAATTGGCTTAGGAGTTTATAGGAGTTACAGGGGTTATAGAGGTGTGGCGGTGCCAGTCGCTGATTGGCTTAGGAGTTTGCAGGAGGTGGATTTTCTCTCCGTGGGTCTGAGTTAACTGAGATAAATTCTCATCATCCTTCGTGACTGCTCCACCTTATGGAGCCCTCACACACCATACACCCGCATCCCCGCGTGACAGAATCTAAGGGGCTCGATGGCCCAAGCAGATATCTACAAGGTGGCCCGCGCACTGTCACGTGACCTGTTATGTGCACGCCGCCCAGCTTAAAGAGACTGCCTAAGTACCGCCCTACCAACGATTATTTAAGGCCACTATTAGTTACACACCCCATACTAAACAGGCTTAGATTCTTCCTCTTTAGGTTAGAACGTCACGTGCGTTTGACTTGTTTACATCTATATCAGTGCGCGACGGCAAAGTCGGCGGTGTTGGACAGGTAGGCCGACTTTTTAGCGTGGCTAGCTTAACTAATCCCTTAACGAGATAAGAGCGGGGTTATTCTAGGCCCCCTTTCTAACTCCACTGTTTCAAATTGTAGGCTCTTTGGCCATCATGTCTTTGTTCACTTATCCAGTTCTGGAAGACCCAAAACGCTCAATTAGACTACTTAAACTTGTTGATGGCCCGGCTGTCGAATGCAATATTTACTGCTATTTACTCGCCGACTGCCCGTCTTATACTGCTGTTTCATATACATGGGGCTCGTCTTCCGATATAAAGAAGATTCTGATCAACAATATGCCCATCTCCATTTCAGAGAATGCCTGGCATTTTCTGTGTCAAATGCGTGTGCATTCGGAATGGAGGTGGCGCTTATATTGGATTGATGCCATCTGCATTGATCAAGAAGACTTTGAAGAGCGTCATGCGCAGGTTAGCATTATGTGTCCGATATACGCCACCGCCGAAAACGTGTTCGTTTGGCTCGGAATCTCAACGCCGGGAAGCGACTTAGCGATGGACTCTGCAATCAAGTCGTCCCAACTTCTATGCAAAACATCCAGTTATCGTCAAATATGGAAGGATGAGGAAGGAAAAGCCATTTTAGCAATCTGCCAAAGAAAATATTGGACGCGAGTCTGGATTGTCCAAGAGATTATTTACGCAAAATGCATACTCGTCCTCTGCGGCTCGAAGAGTTTATCCTGGGGAGAGTTCGGCAACGTATTCCAAAGCCTAGAGAGCATTAAACTCATAGGTTGGTTTCATCGCCACAGCTATGGAGCCGAAGTGCTCGCAAGCCCGGCGGCTGTTATCTTTCAGCAGAAAAGCAAATGGGAAGAGGATTTAATGCGCAAAGAGAAAGGCCTTCCCTTTAGTATATTATTGGAATTATATAACAGCTTGGAAAGTACTAGGCTTGTTGATAAAGTCTACGGTCTTCTAGGATTATCATCAGACAAATTACCTATCGATTACTGTAAGGCTATTAAGGAAGTCTATAACGATGTGATGAGAGTTTGTATACCTCAGTGTCACTCAAGAGCTGCGAAGGACCGATTCGCCAATTTACTTTCACAGGTATTGGGACTTCTTGAGGGTAACAGCGGAGTCCTCACTGTCGAAGATTTTATGGATAAACCTGCTGAAATAAAGAATAGTAAGGGACGTTAGACGTTATACTAAACTAATAAATTGGAGGGATAACCTATAAAGATAAAATAGGAGCTAAAAAAGATTATAAACCCTAGACTATAAAATACGGTCCAGAAAATAGCTATAAGGAAACTAGCGGACCTCCCACTAGTTAATATCTACTATATTAGTGCTATAGGATTCTACTAGAACTTAGTTCAGCCTAATACCGTTACCTTTATAACAAGCTTATATAAAATTAATTAAATAATTAAGGAAAAGGGAAGTAAGCTTAGTGGATAAGAAAGTAAGCTTATAGATAAGGAACTAGTAGAATAAAAACTGCCCTATTAATACTAGAAATTTAAAGACGTATTCTCTAAAGCAGCATCTAATATACTTCTATCTTACTAACTATATAACTATAAGATTAAGATTAAGTAGGGTAAGGAAAATACCCTTAGCTTTAGCCCCCTTTATAAGCAGTTTATTACCGAATTATAGGCTATAAAGTAGTATCTTATTAATAACCTAAATAAGGGCTTTATTAAGCCTAGCTAAGCCCCTTTCGCCTTACCTATTCTCTTTATTAAAAAGCTAAATAAAGGACTCTGCTTCTATATTAACTACTATAAACTAAATAATATAACCCGTAAGGACTGCTATCCGCTACCCCTATTTAATAAAACTTTAGCCCAAATAAGTAGAGCTAAGGTCTTTATAAAGCTTAATATCCGCTAGGCCTTCTACTAAATTAGAATAAACCCTAAGTCTAAAGATCTTACTATATTTTAGACCTGTTATAGAACGTATAAATATAAGGTACTTCCTTTTAGACTAACTAATGGACTAGTTATATACCAGCGGTATATAAACGATATACTCTTTAACTACCTTAACAACTTCTATACGGCCTATTTAGATAATATTATAATCTACTCTAAGAACGAGCTAGAATATAAGGAGTATATCTATAAAGTCCTATAACGGCTCCGCGAGGCTAGCCTCTAGGTTAATATTAAGAAGTTAGAGTTTAGTGTTAAATATATAAAGTACCTAGGTTTTATTATTAGTATAAATGGAATTAAAACCAACCTAAAAAAACGGCCGTAATTAACTAGTAGGTACCCCTACGGACCGTAAAGGGGGTATAATTATTTTTAGGTTTTTATAACTTCTACTAACGCTTTATTAAGAACTACAGTAGAATTACCTAGCCTCTTAACCGTCTTACTAGAAAAGACCAGCCCTTCTACTTTAACGCTATATATAGGTAGGCCTTTAATAAGCTTAAGAAATAGCTAGTATTAGCTCCCCTACTTGCCCATTTTAACCCAAAACGGCCCTTAATACTAGAAACCAATACCTTAGACGGCGTAATAGCTAGTATTTTTTCCTAAAAGCAACTAGACGGAGAGTAGCACCCTATTATATACTATTTAAAGACTATAATAGATACTAAGCTAAACTACCACATCTATAATAAAGAAATGCTGGCTATTATCTCTAGCTTTTAGCACTAGCGTATATAGCTAGAGGGGACCCCTAATCCAATTAAGGTAGTTTTAGATTATAAGGCCCTAGAATACTTTATAATAACTATAGCCCTTACGGCCCGGTAGGCACGCTAGGCGGATACCCTATTTTAGTTTAACTTCTTAATTATATATAGACTAGGCGCTATAAACTATATAGACACTCTTATAAGGTATAAGCAAGACCTAAATAACTAGATAGCTATAAAGATCTTATTACGGACCTAGACGCTACTATAACTAAAATACCTTAACCCCTAGATACGGGCAAAACTAAATACAAACTTCTTAGGCGCTAAGATATATCCTATTAACTCCTCTAAACTTAACCTTATTAATAAACTACTACAGGCTAACTAAACAACCCCCTCTCTACAGAAGTACTATAAAAAGGCAAAGAATATCACTAGCCTATAGTCCCTTAAAAACGGACTACTTAAGCATTAGGAACGGCTAGTAGTAGCTAAGAAATAAAACTTACGGACCTAGCTTATTACCAAAGCTTATACCTAAGTCTCTACGGCTTACCCTAAAAAAATAAGACCTATAAGATTATTAATAACCGCTACTACTAGCCCGGAATAGTTATAGATATTAACCGCTATATACGGAACTACAACAGCTGCCGTAGATCTATAATCCCACGAGATAAGACCCTGGGACTATTAAAACCACTCCTAATACTAGAACGCCCCTAGTAATATATCTCTATAGACTTTTATAAGCTACCTATAGACCGTGACGGATACAATATAGTTATAATTCTAGTTAACCACTTTAGTAAGCGCCCGTTCTTAATCCTATATTATAAGAATATTAATACTAAAGAAGCGGCCCAACTATATATTTACTACGTTTACTAAATCTATAGACCACTAAATACTATTATATCCGATTATAGGCCGTAATTTATATTAGTATTCTAAAATAAGTTTACCTAGATCTTAGGTATTAAGCTAAAGCTTTCTACTATATACTACCCCTAGATAGATAGTTAGACGGAAATTATAAATTAATACTTAGATTAGAGACTTCGGCCCTTTATTAACTACTTCTAAGATAACTAGGCTAAACTGCTACCCCTAATAAACTATACCCAAGCGATCCTACCCTATAACTCTACAGGATTTACCCCTATTTAACTAAAAATAGGTTACTTACCCTATATAAACATTAACTAGGAAAGACTAGAAGGACTCTAGACTATACGCGAAAAACTATCTTATAAAAAAGTACGGTAGTACGCCAAGCGCTTAAAAGAAGCCTAGATGGTAGCCTATACAAATCTAAAAAAGGCCTAAAAATTAATATAATAATAGGCGAATAAGTATAGGCGAGAGCCTGACTTTACCGTAGGAGATATGGTCTAGGTTATAATAAAGAACTAGAAGATAAAACAATCTAGCTATAAGCTAGACTATTAGATAGTAGGACCGTATAAGGTTCTTAAGAAGATAGGCAACGTGTATAAAGTAAAGCTCCTAGATTTAATTAAAGTTTACCCTATTTTCTCTCCGGATAAACTACGGAAAGCTATAAATAACTTATTACCTAGATAAAAGAATATACTTCCCCTACCAATCTAAGTTAATAGCAATAATAAATAGGAAATTAAAGAAATACTAGCCTATAAGCTTATAAGGGGAATATTAAAATATTATATTAGTTAGAAAGGGTACGACCCAGACCCTACTTGGTACCCTATATAGAACTTTATAGGTAGTCCCTATAAGCTTTAGGAATTCTATAATTATTACCTTAATAAACCTAAACTTCTAAAGTACCTTAATAAGTAGATAGAGTATTAAAATAGCGAAGATAATAAGCTGCCTATTAAGTATAAAGATAAGAATGCCCTATAGACATAATATGGATATATAAAGCCTAAAGGCAGGCTTTTTTAAAGGGAGGGGGTAATGTTACAGCACTAGTGAAAACTAGTAGATTGCGGCTAATAGATATTAGTAGATTATAGCGGATAGTTATAGATAGTTTTATATAGTTCTAGATAGTTACTATTATGTAACTAACGGATTATATATAACGTTAAGCGGCGCCACCCTTTATCTCCTTTCCTTTCTTTAGCTTTAGATCCTTGTTTATAGACTACTAATTATATAGGCTTACGCGTCCCTCTTACCGTGCTTATGTCTTAATTAACTAAGTCGCTAATAATTATATTTAGGCAATTAATCTAATACTTAATTGCAAATAGAATAAGTTTTAGAAGAAGGATATTTATAAAATAGCGGTACCAATTAATGCCTCCCTTTTTGCTATTCCGCTAAAAAGCACCTATATCCTTAGTAAGGCGGAATAATAGCTTCCTTCCTTGCTTATTTTTAAGGCCTAGTCGACTTATACTAATAGTAAGCGCCCACGCCTAACGAAGCTTTGGCTTAATTGCGTTATTAATTTTCTAAAGGTCCTTCTTTACCGCCTTTTTTTTCGCTATAGTCTCCTTCTTCTATATATAGCAAGGACCCTTTTAATTATATAAGAAGCAGCCCTAGAATATAAACTTAGAGGCCTTCTGCTAGTAAGGTCAAATAGACTATTTATTAACTTTTTCTTTAGCTAAACGCCAGAGCTTATATCTACCTCTTTTATAGCCCAGAATAACGCCTATTTTATTACTCTAAATAACGGCCTTCTAATCCTTAATTATCTAATTTTAATACCGTAAAGTAAACTAATAGCGAGCTTCCTTTATAGCTAGTGTAAGGCCGGGCTTTTATATAGGCTTAGTCTTACGATATCTATAACGCCAAAGAACTCGCTAGACTATTTAAGTAGAGTAGCTACATTTGGCAGTAATATAGGTGCAGGACTTCTCTCTACTATATTAATCAGAGGTGACCTTCTTAAGGATTCGCTGCTTAAATTCGCGCGGATATTTGGTTTTTCTGCTAGGATAAAAGCGTTAATAACGTAGCCGTTAATTATAAGAGGGTTTATAGTAGGATTCCAGCCGCTATTAATGGCTTTTTGGAACAAATACTAAAGGCCTTAACGTTTAATTTTAGTAATATTTTTGATTTAATTTAAGGTAGCTTTTATAGCCTTTATAGCTAAGGCCTAGGCCCTAGTCGCGATCTAATAGAAGACTATATTATTAAAGCTTTAGAAGAGCTATAGACTATCATTTATACAATTATGCGATTTTAGTAGCGCTGGTGTCGGTGTAATAAAGGAGTTAAGGCTATAAATAAATTCTACGGGTTCTATTTTAGGGCGGTTAAAGTGCAGTAAGTTAATTTTCCTAATTAGGAAGGTATAAATTTAGATATTAGCGACCTCCGTAGATTAATACCTAATTAATACACGCACCCCCTAATTGATGCACCAATACCTCCCTTTATTTAGCTTAGCTCCTACCATATTTAGTTAGAACTTATATATATTTTGCTTATATATATCTATATCGCGAAACTATATTAGTGACTTAGTTAATTAGGGCATAAGCATAGCAAGAAGGCCGCATGCAAGCCTATATAATTAGATTGTCTATAAACAAGGATCTAAAGCTAGAGAAAGGAAAGGAGAAGAAGAGTAGCGCCGCTTAATGTTTTATAAGATCTTCGCGTTACGTAACCGCAATCTACAGTAATCTGTGGCAATTTGCCAGTATTATAACAGTCACATAACCGCAAAGTTCTGCCAGTGCTATAACATTACCCCCCTAGTAGGTTATAGTTAATGGAAATAGGTAATAAGACGTTTAATAAGATATACAAACTCAAAATACAAGATAACTAAGATATAGTTCGTATAGACGATCTAGGTCGTTAGACAGTATTATAATAGTAATAAGGAACTCCGATTTAAGTCAATACACCCCCCTAGCTATATAGAGCCTTTTGGGCTGCTATAGAAATACTAAAAAATCACAATAGTAATTTAGTATTAAGTTAAAGGAAATCCTTTATATATTTACCTTGCCCAAATATTATTTAAATTAAATTAAATTAGATCCTTAATATTAATAAGGTTTAATTACTAAACGAACGTCTCGTGCTTTTAATAAGGTAGAGCCTTTATTAGGCCGTCTACTGTTATATCCGTAGTAGGCACCTATTTAATATTAATACTTCCTTTATAAACTTCCTAGCGGAGCTAGTAGTAATAGATATTAACGTATTAAAGCTTAGTGTTAAGCTCCGCGTCGCTTTTAGTAAGTAGTTAAATTATCTATATATTATCGCAGTATATTACCTACTTCTTATTAGTATTAAATCTAACTTCTTTAAAGAACTACTGCCACTAAATTAACTTAGTAGCCGCATGCGATAGGGCTAAAAGCTCTACTTTAGTGCTTAATTTTATTACGAATCTTTACTTAGTTAATTGCTAGTTAATTAGTCCTCTAAATAAGGTAAATAAATAGCCTTTTATACTCTTTCTACTAACTAAATTGTCTCTAAATAATGCGTTACTTATTCTTGCGAAGATCTGGTTTATTATATTCTCCTTTAAGTACTTAATTATAAGAGTCTTAGTTTAATTAAGGTAGGTAATTGCCCTTATAGCAGCTACGTTATAAATTAGTAACGGATTTTATAAGAATTCTAATAGCTTACTTACTATTCTCACTATATTTAGATAAGTAATATTAGCTATATAGAGCATAGATCCAATTTTCCTCTAATAGGCGTAGGTATCTTACTTAGAAGCTTACTTTGGATTAGGCTTAAGTTCCTTAATACCCATTAGTGTATATATCTTATAATAATCTTTAACTTTAAAGCTTATTGTAATTTTGTTAATATAGGAATTCTAGCTAAGCTAGAGCTTCCTATTCTTTCTATTATAGATAATTTAAAAATTTAAGAACTAGGTAAGGTTACCTAGGTTCTTTATCTTATACTTTCTTATAAGGTGCTCCTTAAAGGTTTAAAGCTTAAGTAGGTCTTTCTTCCTAAAGGCAGCTATAATATCGTTAATATAGAAGAAGACTATTAGCTAATCGTTTTAATATAGGCAAGGCTTCTCCGCCACTGGCTTTAAGCCTTCCTTTTTTAGTGTCGTTGTTAAGTTACTATGCTATAGTAGAGGTAATTGCCTTAATCTATAGAGCGCTCTTTAGAGAAGTAGGTACTTACCCTTAATTAGAAATCTATCTAGATACTTAATATATACAACCTTATTAATTACGCTATTTACAAATATATTAATAGCGTTGCCTTACTAATAGTCTAGGTTAAATATTATAATAATAGCTATTAAGGCTCTAAACGATCTTACTACTTAAGTTGTGGTATAGGTGTCCTTATAAACTCTTATAAATTACCTTATGCGTAAAGACGAACTTTAAATCTTATTAGATATCCGTTAATATTAGTCTTATATATAAATACCTAGATAACAGGCACTGTTTTAATATAAATTATCCCGTTAACGACTTAAAATGTTCCTCTATTTAAAGGTCCGTATATTTCTTTTAGGTAGTAGCCGCGAACTCTTCCCTATATTAATATCCTTAAAGCTCCTTCTAATACCTAGGCGGTAGTAGGAGCTAATTATAGTATAGCTTTTTGTAAAATATAAGCCCTATATTAAAGGCTGATCTTTAAGCTAGAAGGCTTTAGTCGGTAACGTTAGCAAGAAAGCCTACGTAGATCTTTAATTATTCTTTAAGTCTCTTTCCTTTAACCACGTTTTACTCTCCTATATCGCCATTAATTTTCTTCTTTAGCTTAGCTTTATTGGTTAGAACTATAATATAGTACGGCTTCTTTGCTAAGGTATTTAAGGACGGTAGTAAAGGCTCCGGTAAGTTAGGTTTTAGTATCTTATCTAAAGTAAAAAGCCCTAGAGCTAAGTTGTTTTTAGAGCTTAAATCTTATTACTTACTACTCTTAATATTAAGCTCTTCCTAATTTCTATTAAATTCCACCTATTATCTACCTTTAGTATTAACTCGAACCTCGTCTTAAGTCTTATTACTTTTATTAAATAATAATTTCAATTCGTCTTAAAGATCCTATATTTAACGGATATTAATAATTTCTAATATTTAGTTAGTTCTAACTCGGAATATATTTACTAGATTTAGCTATAAGTTATTATAAAGTAACTGCTTATTAAACTTTATATCTCTTGTTCTAATAACTTTCTTCTAGCTAGGAATATAGATTTAGAATATATTTATCAAATTATATCCTATTAAATATCCTATATAGGCCCTTAGCGCGAGCTTATTTAGGCGTAGGATATTATACTTAAGAGGGTAGGCCCTATAGCCGTAGACTTATAGGCGGCCTATATTAGGTTTTAGTAGTAATATACCTATAGCTAACTATATCCTCTTAAAAGGTATCTACTACCCAAGTCCTCTATTAGGCGTTTAATTAAGTAAATAGGCAGCTGCTTTATAGACTTTAGGATATAGCTTCTCTAGTAAATATGTCTTAATTCTTATATACCGAGCCTTCTATATAATTACCCCCCTAAATCATTCTATAGGACCGTTCTATAATTAAGTATTAGGTGCTAATCTTTTAAGAGTAATTCCTTATTTAGCTGCCTATTCCTTAAATTCGCCTATAAGAGATATCTCCCTATCTATATAGATAATAGCTACCTTAAAGCTATATCGTTGTTTAATAACATTGCAATAATTAATAACTATTTAGGTAAGGGACGACTTTTTAGCCATCGTCTTTACCTTATTTATTTACGTCGTGTTATTAAGGAAGTATACCGCATACTTATTACTATTAAATGCGACTATTCCAGGTATTAAATTAAGGTAGATTTTATAGAAAGGAACTAGTAACTAAATTAGTAATCTTCTTAATATTACCTTATAAGCTTTGCTTACTCTATATAATTTGCATTCTACTATTATCGGGCCTTTTATAATCGCGCCTGTTACTAACTAAGGTAGTTACTTAATCGCGTCTTTTCCTATATAGCCTTCTGCCTAATTTAGTAGAGGCTTTAATAAATGCTTTATTGGCTTTAATTAAGTCGCAAATAAAGCCTTAAATAAGTTACTTTTTGGCTTATTATATTTAATAGTGTTCTAACTATAATGGCGGCCACAGTAGGCGTATATCTCGTTGTCGCCATAAAAGAGAGTGTTCTCTTTATTATTCTAGTAGACTCCCTTATTATTAAGCTTTGTTCGTACTAACTTAATAATATGAGTGAGCCGTATCCCGGGGCACGAAATACGTATAGTATCGTATGCTCTTTAGGATAGTAGTAACTATCGATTCTATTAAGGTAGACTACGTGGTCTATATACTAACGTACCCCCCCCCTAACTAGCTAGTGTTTCAGGAGTGCACCAGACGCGTAAGCGAGTGGGTATACCGAACGCGTAAACGCGTACTTGGTGTATCGAACGCGTAAGCACGCGGTTGGAACAACAGGTGCTGTAATTATATAAGCTTATTAAGATATACTAAGTTAGTATAAAAGCCTAGTATAAAGGCTGCTCCTAAGAGCTATATCTATCTCTTCCTGTTTGTACCAACTTAATAATATAAGTAAGTTATATCCCGGGGCACGAAATACGTATAGTATCGTATACTCTTTAGGGCGGTGGTAACTATCGATTCTATTAAGGTAGACTACGTAGTCTATATACTGGCGCGACCTCCCCCTAATTAGTTAGTGCCTTATAAGTGCACTAGACGCGTAAGTAAGTGGCTAATATACCTAACGCGTAAACGCGTGGTTAGTGTACCAAACACGTAGGCACGCGGTTAGTACAACAGGTGCTATAATTATATACTGACGGTACTTAAAAAATAAAACCACCTATATATAGCCTCCATAATTGCTTTAATAGAACCGTAAAATACAAAGGAAATACATAAGAAATCCCTCCCAAGGTGCCTTCTAGGCTACCTTCCAAACAGTACTCCAAGCGGGCCGTAAGTCCTGCTTATAGTCCGTAAAGTAAACCGTATAACCTTTTAACGGGCCGTAAATAAACCATAGTGCTCTATTAGTCTCATTCCACCCATTCTATAACCTTTAGATTAAGCTTATTTGTGTTAATTAGGGTTTTAAAAGCTTAACACGGCTTTGCCTTAGTTATAGCATCTACTAGGTTATTTCCGCCGCTGATCTATTTAACCTCCGTAATCTTATATCGTTTATAGGCCTAATATAAGCATATAAGGTCGACTATAAGCCTCTTCTCTTATATCGTGCCTAGTTTGACTAGGCAGTTATAGAGGGACTTTAAGTCGGTATATAAAACCAGTGGTAACTACTTAGTTATAGAATCTTCTAGACTGTTAATTTGATTGCGGCTGCTATATTAAAGCCGTAAGCTAGTATATATAGTTTAGAGGCTAGTATACTGCGGGTTACTTATTTATATTTAATTAAGGATTAGTACAGGATATTTACGTCCTAATTATGGTCCGTAAGTATAATTATAAAGCCGATTTGTAATAATAGGTCTTTATTATTAGTAAAGAATGCGTCCGCAAATACTAGTAGGCTAAGGGAATTTAGGTCTAGTAGTATAAAAGTAAGTCCCCTTACTATATTGTTAATTTGCCACTAAATACGCTTATTAAGCTACTTAATATTTTCTTTTTGCGGATTTACTACCTAGGCCGTAAAGGATAAATTGTAGGCAGATTTAGGTTGGCAGACTATAGTAATATAGGCGCCTCTTGCACGCTATATAGCGTATTAGTCCTTTATATTTACGGTTTTACGGGTCTCTTTATGGGAGCTAGTAAGGTCCGCAGGCCTTACTATAATAAGCCTTAGGTTTTAAGCTTAGCGTTTTTAGGTTAGCTTAATTAGGTTGCCTTTTTATATAATTAGGCCTTTATTAAACTTAATTAGGGTCTACTTAGTTAACTACTCTTGCGGCTTTGCTAAGAACTTTGCCTCTTATAGTTTGGTCTCTTTAGCATCTGTAAAGGTCTAGTTTGCTAGAAAGAGGGTATTATTTATTTAGAGTCTAATAATACTAAGGCCGTTTAATAGGGTGTATAGGAGGTAAGGGTTATAGGTCAACTGTTCTATTTTAAGTTTACTAATGTAATGCTAGTGGTATATCTTAAACCAATGGTTTCTAGCTTCTAGTACTCCGTATAGGGGTTTTATAACCCATAAAATTGTTTTTAGTTATAGGTTAAGCTTATAAGGTAGTTGTATAAAGATGTTTTTACTTAGGTAGGTATTAGACTGTATATAGGCTTGCGAGATGTCCTATAAGTAGAGGGCTACGGATTTAGTTTGCTGTAGTCCTAGCGTAAGTGTAAGTATAATCCATTAACTAACTTGTTAAATTATAGGCGATTATGTAAGGACTAGGTCCTTTCCCTAGTTATTATAAGCTTATATAATAAGCCTTAATTTCTTAAAGGCTTTATTAGTACTAGGGTACTTAATCTCATTAACGAAGTGTAAGTTAAATATACGGACGCCTTACGGAATATCTTTTTCCATTATAACTATAAAGACGCCCTTTTTAAGTAGTCTATTAATCTCTTTACGTTGTAAGTCCGTAAAAGGGGTTTCCTATACTAGAACTAATATATCTGTAGGTAGAGATTGCCTTACGGATATATCTACGGAGGTTAGGTAATTCTCTATTATAGGGTTCTTAGTTATGGGGTACTTTTGGGGGCATCCTCGGCCACATTTTATAGCAGGTTTAACGGGTTTAGTAGGGTTACGGGGGACTTCTATAGTAGGCATAGGTGCTTCTAGTTTGTCTAAAGGTAGGGGTGTTTCTGGTTTGTCTAGTTTAACGTTATAGGTGTCTTTAAACCAAAAATAGGGTTTTATGGACGTGCTTCTAAAGCTAGTTAGTCCACTAAGAAGTTATACGCAGCACGTTTCGTCTTCTACAACCAGTAAACGGTAAGGTTTAGTTTAATTGCCGCTCTTACGCTATATAAGGACTTTAGAATTAAGCGGGAGGTTATAAACTAAGGTTATATTAGGTCCGTTGCGGTAATATAGGGCGCTGTTAATAGTTTATTTGGCCTATAATTTGACTATTTCGGCTATTACCTTCTATATTACAGCTACTCGTTCCGTAATAGATGGGGTAGGAGGGCCTAAGTTACTTATTCTTAGGTAGGCTCCGTAAACTAAGAGGGTAGATACTAGTCTATTAGGGCTAGCGGTGTTATTAATGGCTTTTACGGCCATCTGTAAAGCTAGTTCCTTTTAAATATTTTTATACTCGTCTATAATAATCTAGTAGGCTCTTTATAGAGCTAGGTAAGCTTATTTAATAAGTCTAATAGGCCAGTACGCCTTAACTGGAATGGCTTTTATTAAAATAGCCATGGCTATAGCGTATTATTAGAATTCCTTACTAATGAAGTTCCTACTAGCGTCGTAGGTGATATACTTAGGGGGTCCAACGTATGTATCAATCTAGCAGGTCCGTAAAATATCCTAAGTATATTTTGTGGATATATTTTATAACCAATAGGCGGCTTAGTAGCGGGTTGCCTCGTTAATTATATATAATACTAGGCTGCTATTAATATATATAATGTCTACGTACACTAAGTAGTTAAAATTAAGGTCTTTGTAAAGGGTGAACTTAAATTAGCCTAGGGAACGTCTGTATTTCTGGTAGAAGGAGCAGTATTTAATTAGGTGGTTAACTGCCTTTTTGTTAACGTTGTTATATCTAAAGCGTTTAAGGACTCTATATAGCTTTTTAGCTAATAGGTGGCCAAAACGGCGGTGTAGGCGGTGGATTTCCGTACTAGTAAGGTAGTACGGGTTATAGTTAAAAGATTCCTAAATATAGGTCTATAAAGTCTCTCCCTATATAAGGAACGGGTGTCTAAATTATTGTGTAATTAGTAGGGTAATATACTTACTTTCTAGGGCAGTTACGGGGCTAATTAAGGTGTTTATAATATTGTTATAGTAAACCTATAACCTATCTATATCCGTAAGATAAAGTAGAAAAGGGGTATCCGCTTTTACTACGTGGAAGTTAACTAGGCTAATTAGGGTCTTAACTATAACTAATCTAATTAATATAGTTAAGCTAATGCCGAATTAGACGTTTACAGCCCCAGTTTATATAGTATTAATGTCCGTATTATTATTTATGGTGGTTTTATATATAAGGTATTGTCTATAACCTACGGTAGACTTCTTAAAGGCACCTGTATTAATTATAACGCTATAAAATTCTTTAGGGGTATAGCGTTCTGTAGTAATATATACAAATAGGTCCTATTTGCGGTCCGTAACGTCTATAATAGGTCTAATAAGTGTACTTACAGGCCAGTTTTTAGGTGTAATTAAGTGTATAAAGGAGAGGTTGGCTAATACGGTCGTAATATTAAAGGCTTAGCTATTTGTAAAAGGTCTGAAAGTAATTAAAAACGTCTTTAAGGTCTCCTGTTCCTAAGTATTTAAGTTAAAGTTAATTATAAGGGCTTCCATTAACTCGTTAAGAGACTCTTCTACTTCCTCTCCTTTATAGTCTAAGATAAACTAGTTAATCCGTCTATTAAATCTCTTCTTAGACTTGTTGCGTTCTTCCTAGGTATACCTTATAGACTAATATCCTTCCTTACCATATATAAAGCACTTCTGGCTAGTTTGTTTATAGGGGTATACTTTTGTACGGGAGTTACTGTGGGGGTTGTGGGTAGGACTTGGTCGGTACAGGTACTGCTAGCGGTAGCGGCGGTCCGTAAAGTAGGCGTCTAAGTTAGTTTATGGGTTTTATAGGTCTATAATAAAGGCTTAAGTACTGCCTGGTGGGTTTAAGACTTTATATATTATAATAGAGGACTATAAATTGTTAATAAGGCCAGTTAAGGTATCTATAGGCTTATAACAGGTATATTTATAGGGCTCTACTTCTTAGTAAGCTATAATAAGTTTGTTATATAGAAAGTCGTCTATTTAAAGCTTAATATTAAGGCTATACTATAGGTGCCGAAGGTCTTTAATAAGGATTTGTAGGCACTCTATAGTCGATTTTTTGGTATTCTTGTTAATTACGGTCCGTAACTTAGTCGCATTTTATTAGGTAAGGATATTACGCCTATATTCTAGTCCTTTAAAGTAGTTGTGTATAGCTTTATATAGCTTATTAAAGGAAACACCAAGGGGGTTGCTCTTAAGGTTAGTATAGTAGTAGTTAAGGGCTAGGCCGCGCAGTATAGTAGAATAGGCTTAGCTAAATTCCTATTTGGGAATATTAGCCTTCCGATAGAGGTCTATAAAGATAGTAAGTTTAAAGTTAAAGTTATCGTTTTTATCGCTATACTTGGATTCGTTAGTATAGAGCTTAGCTAAGTTAGCTAGCTCCTTACCATAGGTCTTTACTTAAGTGGGTTGCAGATCTATAACTTAGGTAGGTTATAGATTTATAGCTTAGGTAACGGGAGGGTTTTAGTCCATATTTTGGTTTATAGGGGTATTACGGTCCGTAACTTAAGTACTAGGTATACTTTAGCCCGTAAGATTAATTCCAAAATTGCTTAGGTTTATAGGACGAATTTAGTTAAGTAGGTTAGGTATAAGGCTAGTAATGCTATTAAGTTTGGGAAAAGTAAAGAGTTTATTAGTAGCTTTAACCTAGTTTAGGATTTCCTCTTTAGTCTATTCCGTTTGGTCCTCCTCCTATATTATATTGTATAAGGACCGTATAACAGTAACTTATTTATCCTTTTTAACCTATATACCTTAGTAATATATAAGGGTTCGTAGGTTATAGATGGTAGTAAGGTTATAAGCCTTAAGAATAGCTTTTGTAAAGTCCGTAAAGTCTTCCTTATATTACTCCTATAGGTCGTTATTTAAAAGCTTATAGTATCCGTATTTAAGGATTTTAAAATTAATATAGTCGTTAACGCCATTTGTAGACGTAAGGTCGACTCCCTAACTCCACTTCTTTTGACCTTTACTAATTTGCTTAGTTATATCTGCTATATTATATAGCGTAGTATATCTATATAAGCTGTAGTAGGTGGTGGTAGCTTATAGCGGGTGGAGGAGGTCTTGTAACGGTCCGTAAAATTAATTAACGGGTTTATAATAGTTTAAGAGGTCTTATAATAGTCCGTAAAGGCAATTAATAGGTCTATAGTAGTTTATAGGAGGGTAGGGGGTTCCGTAAAGGTCTAAAGAGGTTTAAGGTTTAAGGGGGTTATGGATAGGGGGTTCTGTAAAGGTCTGTATTTATGTTTATAAACTTCCAGTAAACCGTATTAAGACTTAAATAAGTATATAGAGTTGGAGATAAGTTTGTAATCCCCGACTTCTAACCTTTTAGTAGGTTATATTAGGAGTTTAAATAGGTAGTCGCTATTAAGTATTACTTAGGGGAGGTATTGAGTGATTACTAATTAGTGTTTGTACTAACTTAATGGTATAAGTAAGTTATATCCTAGGGCACGAAATACGTATAGTATCGTATGCTCTTTGGGATGGTAGTAACTGTTAATTCTATTAAGGTAGACTACGTGGTCTATATACTAGTGCGACCTCCCCCTAATTAGTTAGTGCCTTATAAGTGCACTAGACGCGTAAGTAAGTGGCTGATATACCTAACGCGTAAACGCGTGGTTAGTGTACCAAACGCGTAGGCACGCGGTTGGTACAACAGGTGCTATAATTATACACTTCCCTTTTAGGTTATTAATCGTAACTATAGCTATACTATAGCCTACGATTTCTTCTATATATAAGCCTATGTAGACGCGTTTTAATATAGGCTTAATATTACTAATAAACCTAGCTCTATTGTTAAAGACGTATAGGCTAGTTTCTAAGTTAAGAATTACACTATTATAAAGCTTATAATTAGAAGCTATATTATTAGCTCCTATATAATAAACCATAAAGTTTCTAGTAGGCCCTTATAAGCTCTAATTGCTACCATTCTTTAGCTTTTTATTAACTTAATCGTCCTTTTAATTTACTTAATATAAGCCTTAATTTCAGGCGTTGTATTAGCGATCTTCTTATCTACCTTCTTCTAAATTTTATTATTTAGTTTAAACTAAGATAGGTAAGAAATTAACTCTATAATATACTAGTATTTATTAAAGTAGTAACATTTTCCGTATAGGTACTCTGGTGGTAGTTACCTTTCCTTCTTCTACTTACCTGCTAATAATTAAGGCTTTAATTTAGGCTTCAAATTTAGTAACTCGTCTTTAAAGGTAACTCTAAATAATCCTCCTTATAGGGTTTTGCCCTTCTAGGCGAGGTCTATATAACGGTAGGTTTAGTATATTTTAACCAGTTTAAAGAAGGTAAGAAGCGTCTTCTTCTTCTACTTATGCTTATTAAGCTTATTCTTCTAATATTTTAACTAGCTTAGTATAATTAATTTAACTATATAGATAAAGTCTTTTACTAAATAATTACTATCTACCTTAGGTAGAGCTTGCTCCTTATACTTAGTATATACCTTCTCCTACCTTTATAACTAGACCTTAAAGTTCTAGTTCCGAGGCGCCTTCTTAAGCCTTATATATCAAGTAACTATTTAAAGATTTTGGGCGTAGTTAGTTAGAGTAATTCTCTTCTTAAGAGATACTAAGACGTTATAGGTAGTGGTGTATTTAAACGTGTAGATAAGGTAGGTATATAAAATAGAGCTTAGAATATAGCTGCGTAACGTATTAAGAGCTAATAGCTATTTTCTATATAGCTTTATATTATCCCTATAGTTGGCTTTAAGCGTATAGAGCTCCTCTTTCTCCTCCTTATCTAGGTCCGCGGTCTTCATCTTCCCCTAGCTATTTATATTCTTAGGTAAGGCATAAATAGGTTCTTTAAGCTATAGCAGATCGGTCTTAGGTATTAATAGGTTAATATACTTCCAGAGATAATTATTATTCGCTTTTAACTTAATAACCTTAATCTATTTGTCCTAATTATTTAGGCTTATAAGGATAACGGATATAATAACGGGAGGAGTTTCTTGTTAAGAACTATAATTAAGATAATAATTAAAATCAATGGGAATAAAGGCTTTAGAATTAAAGATAATGCAGTAGACGGCCTGGGCTTATAACTGCTAAACGGACGATCAGGAATGAGAACTTTGTTTATTAAAGAGGGCTCTAGAAGCCCCCTTATATATATTAGGTAGGTCCAAATACAACGACAACAACATCGTCATTCAGTAGGTCATAGTTAATGGAAACAGGTAATGAGACGTTTAATGAGACATACGAACTCAAGATACAAGACAACTGAGACATAGTTCGTATAGACGATCTAGGTCGTCAGACAGTATTACGATGGTAGTAAGGAACTCCGATTCAGGTCGACAGCTGTAAAGCTTAAATATTACGGTGTTGTACTCGTGAAATCAATGCTGAAGCTACAGCTAGGTTATCTCATAAATCAGACCCCTGGGGGGCATTTGGTGCGTGCACTACGCGCACGTGCGAGTATACGCTCCTTATCACTAACGAATTCTTTGTTGAGGGTCTGAGGCTTATAACGTGGCACACGGGGTTTGCTCGGTCCCTGAGTTTTGCTCGCGCTAGTAAACCGCCTCCCCTCTTACCGCCAAATGGCATTTTGAAGTTCAAATCGAGCAAAACCCAGGGACGAGCAAAACCCCGTGTGTCACGTTAGGCGTCATTATAGTATAAACTAAATATTTTAAAAATTATATAATATATATTCCTACGAGCTACGTCCTAACTACAAGAGTTATTATATATTTTATTAATGTATTAGATTCTTTAGATAATTATATCTTTATAAATATATACTATAGCCCTATATCTATCGTCGTAAAATGTAAGTTAGACAAAATACAACCAACTGCCTATATCTAATACTTTATATAATAGAGCTACAACGTCATTATTTAATAAAATAGATAGAGAAGCTGAGGAGCTCCTGAGGGGTGAAATGAATGACGACTCTTCTACTGGACTCAAACCTAACATTGGCCAACAACAATCCTCGGCTTCATTTCTTACCAGAAATGCCCTCCTCGCCAGTGAGCGCATGAAAATATGGAAGAACGCTATGAGGTCGCTATGAGTCTTGACACGTCATAGTGGTGGCTTTCATAGACCTTATAAAAAGTTCCACGATATAATTTGGAACACATCATGCGCCTTCTCAGATACAAACCCCACACCCTCTCCAAGCTAGAATCGGGCCCACCACGCTTGCTGGGAAGTTAAACCTTCCGATTTTGCCAATACCTTTTTCTTCTATTCTTCGCAAAACGTGGCACGTCAAATTTAAACTTTGGACTCTCTCCTATCGGCATCATATCGATTTCTGAATTCACTCTGGATTGAAGGAAATGTTTACAGGCAGGATTTTATTTGGGAAACCCGTTCGAGAATCACTTTGAGAATTTAATAATTAGAAGTATGAGAACGTACCAATAATGCAACGAAATAAAGGTCAGAAGGACCAAAGAAGCAAAATTAAATCTTAGAAAATCCAAACAAAATTATTTTACTTCGGTGTAGAATTTCAAGCTTTTAATCTCTAGAACAAAGCACCAAAATGTGGCTTCAAAAGAGTTTTTCGGAAAGACATTATCGAACGCCTACTCCTTTTAGAACTCTAAATATTCCCTATGGATAGTGAGCTCGTTTACGAAGTCCCATTTTCAACGATAAAATGCGGCTTTCTTCTTCATGATCCGGCGTTGTATCGCAAACCCTCTTAGCATATGTATTCGCCCTAGGCGTAATCATTCACTGCAATTGACGTCGGAAGATATGGTAGGACAACCTCGGAAGTCCTCCGTAGATGGTACTTTGGTTTCAGACACTCTTAGGATAGTACGGGCGGCTTTAGGGTGTGTCCTAGGATCCTTCGTAAACCATGGGCCTTCTCAGGGGATCAGAGGATCGGGCTACTTGATCTCCTCCAGCCTTGGCTTGCTGATCTCTTGAGCTACTTATGGCAGATTTCTAAGACCACAGGATTGTCGAACACAAAGGGGGATTTAATTCATGGTCGGCGAGTTTCGTATGGATCATCGATATATTCCCTCGCTATCTCTTCCTCCTTATCAATGTCTCTAGTAGCATGAATCATCTCTTGTCCAATATTTTCATTCCACGTATGCTGCAACGGCATCCATAAGTGTTTATCACTACTTCCAAGGAAGACCACTACCCTCACCTCCGCAGCCTAATAGAAGGGCACTTGCCTCCACAGCGCTCCTAAAAGGATAGTTGATGCTCAGAAGTTGTTGTGTGGAGACAGAACACCTTGAAAGCCCCTTAAGTCCCTCTAACGATAGATTTCCCGAAAATCAGGAGGCTCGAGTAGAATTCTAAATTTGAGAGAACTGGCTATTCGGATAATATTCCGTGAACTGTGGAACAGCTGACTTGCCCCTCGCCTCGTAATTGTTCGAGAATGCCAAGATTTAAGGCAGTAGTTTCTTTTGTGACAGTTCATCCAACGGCGGAAGTGACAACACTGGTAAAGTTAGTACCCCTGTGACCCGTGGGTAAACATGCCAATCTCTTCAAAGTTCTTACCGAGTATACCATGAGCAAACTCTAACTCAGCTCCGCATTCCCATTTCAGACTCCATCTCATCGTGCAGCTCATACTTCTGCTCACCGCGTGATGAGCGTCAAAGACTCTCCGCCAGTCCTAAAATAGATTCGATTAGTTGGTTAATTTATCGTGCAGTGTTACGTAGTCGATGTACAACACGATGTCTTGGATCGTCAGAGTATCTGATGATATTATTCTACGAAGCTTGGCTGTAGCTGGACTAGAGAAGAAGTTACAATTCGCCATGTGGGTTTGAAAACGGTAGAGCACCCCACATGCACGCATAGCGCGCGAACTTGAGATCTCTACCAAGTGTTGGCAAAGAACTAAAATGAAGTGATAGGCTTAAAGACCATCTTTTTTGAGTGGCATGCAACACTCCACGTAAATAGGGGCGACGTGGCCGAGGCCTTGCTTCCCCATGCAGCGCATGCTGCAGTTACTCAAATCAATTTATTAGTATTGCTTTTCAAGCGACCTCCCGACCGCCTACCTAGCCACTCAAGTAAGGGTCTGCTGAGCAACCCCTGTATAAAGAACGCATTGCCATCGTTCGAACTCTCCAATACAGGCCACACGGACTTCGTACAACCAAGGTCGAGCAAATTTTGGAGTTTAAACATAGCTAATAGTCTCAATACCGGCCTTCACTTTGTGAATTACCAACTCTGCTCTACTAAAAGCCTGTGCGGTGCATTGAGGGCTTCGTTATGTCGTTCTGGACGTGCAATATCTGTTCGATGGTAATGCCGGTGGCCTACGGGCCGTACCACCTTGTAGGCGACGAACACATTGAACGCCTCACAGCTTCCCTTTCTGGCATCTCCCTGAATCAGCCGGACAGCGTTACCATAGGGTCTCCCGTCACACAAAACTCAAACGAAAATAGTGAAGTGCAGCCGCGTCACAGAAAGAGCCATCGTTCACCAAGCTTGAGAAAGACTAGTTCCATCAAAAGTAGTACACCTCTCGACCGGTTCTTCCTCTCCTTTCCCGCTTTTAACTACGACCCTTCCCTACCACCTGCCACATCCTACAAACGTCTGCAAAAGCAGCAAAGATGGCATCGAAATGATCCGGCAAGTGAGGAGGGTTGGGATCGGTATCAAAATGCCCTAACCGAGGAGTTCCAGCTCTGGTTTGGAGCAGAGGATGACCTAGAAGCATGGCATGCCTTATGCCGTGCGATAGGAATCAACCCCCCACCGGTGACATGTAAATTATGCAAAGCGGTGCGCTTCTTCCGAAAATATTTCCACTCGGCCTAGAATATAAGCTAACTCGGTATTGGTGGGATGGGTTAGGTCGTACGAAATCGTCACGTAAACATGATTGACTTAATCCAATGGGGTCGTAACGGCAGCGAAGGCAAGAGCGAGCGGGTACGAGTTTTCCGGACAGTCCATGAACTGAGTGAGTACAGTCGAGAGACAGGGAAGATCTATAGGAACAACTTTAAGAAGGACTCCGAGGAGGGCGGCGTGGTTTTGAGGCATCTCCTCCGACGCCTTTTTTCGTCTAAAAGAGTACCTGACAGAAGACCATCAAGTGATTCGAAATCTTAGCAAGAGAAGGATGGATGCAGTAAGCGAAAGCGCTTGTACCACAATATTTAGGTCTTTCACTTTGTACTTCACGTAAGACCGCCTTAATCACAACAGCCGGTCTATACGTAAAATCCGGACTTTCAAGGGGGTTAAGGATCAATCGGCATTCTTCCTATCAATTTAATCCGCAAATTTCGTGGGCTTTTGAGTCCATATCCATCATTTGGATGTATTTCAGCAGAGATATCTTCATTTCAGACCCTAAAGCAAGGGGACCGAGTCGTACAGGTAGAGACCCTTTTCTCGTAATTCAATCCAGAAACTAGCGTAAGGACAAAGCACCAAATTAAATCTGCTCAACAAATCTCTAAGAGGTTTGAGAAATATCACATTGATGTTCTCACATTACAAATTAGTCTCAACCAGATGATACTCAAAAACCCAGTGTCTAGTAACAGTTGTCATTGCGTCATAGAGAAATAGAATGTCATCTGTAATCCAACATACACCGTCTACCAGCGAATAAGCTATAAATATCAAGCTGCCGTCATGCCAACTTAAGTCCCTCTTAATTTTAATTTATGTTTGACCTATTTGACTATATTTGTTATGCGTTCCTTCATTGGTCCCCTAGGAAAGGGCTTTCGACGGTCAGGGTATTAGTCCAACGCAATGTGAAATTTAGTATTTGTCTTTGAGCACTCATCAATTGCCCCGTTCGTTGTATCAATGCTTCGTGGCAGAGAAAAATTTTCACATCTCCAATCAAGTCTCATGAAACCTTCCACATCGTGACTGTTAGCTGAATTTATGCCAATCCAAGCAGCCACGTATATAGAATCTCCACTGTATTCCTCCCCTTCGTTCTACCTCTAAATCACCCCTCTACCTTGTGCACCTCAACACTGAAAGTACCAACTTCAATTGAAAGCTCATCATGTCTTATTCTTCAATGCCTCACGATGTTATCAATATTCCAATACCATTTTCGTCAGAAGATATGCCTGCCACCCTTGAAGGAATGCCAGTGGAGATATTTGACCTCACTTGTAAACATCTAGACATTGAGGGAGTTTCAGCATTACGTCTTACTAGTCGAACAATTTGTGGTAAGATTTGGGGTTATTTTGGCACGACATACTTCAAATCTGTGAAGTTCATGCTCAGCCCACTCAGTCTTGCACCCCTTCTGGAGATCTCCAGGCATGAACAACTCAAAAAGAACATTCGGCACCTCTGCATTGGTACGGAGCGGATCTCTCCAGATATTAGTCCATTGCAATCCGAGGGATTGGATGGCCTGACTAGGTTGCGGGCAGGCGATTTTAGCGCTGTTTACTTGCAGCTTCTAAAGGAACGGGACCTCATAGGAGAACAACTCCAGGGTGTCTGCATACTCTCTAAAGTTCTAAATAATTTGGAGAGTCTGGACACTGTCAGAATTAGCTCTTACGGGTACTGTCCGCCAAACCGAGGACCAAACTGGTGTGTCAGTTGGGGTGTGAAAGAGCTTAGCAAGAAGATTGGGGCTTCCCATGTCTATAATGATGCTAGAAAGGCTTTCAATAATTTCTGTACGGATTATCAAGAGTTCGACGTTGTTTTCCAGGCAATAAAACAGGTCGGTGCTGAAGGCCCAAATCTCGACCTGTACATTTACCCACCATTCAGCAACTACAGCCAACCTTTCAAACTATCCAGTTCAGCCTGGCAGAACGTATCCGAATCCCGCATCCGGAACATCGCAATACTCTGGAACGTGAGCAATCATCAATCCCTAGATGACTCATGGTTTAAAAAACTTCTTATGGATCAACCAAGCGCATCGGGACTTACCATTGATATTAAGAATGAGTGGATGGGCCCCTCATATTCGTATCAAATCATTTTCCCAACATTGGCAACAGTACATTGGCCAAACCTGGCACGAATCGAGTTCCTTCATACGCGTGTGTACGACGCACACTTCCTCCATTTTCTAGCCAATCACGTAGACACTCTAGAGACCATGCGCATTCACAACTTCGATCTCCTCGGAGACGACACACACTACTCCACATGGACCGACGTATTCATAGTCATGCGAGAAATGCCTCGTCTCAGAATTGTTGATCTTTCAGGCCTGAAGCAGGACTGTCGAGGGTGGGAAGAGGATTCAGACGGCTCTGGAATATATCCTATTCCACGAGACTGCGCGGAATTTGGAGTATTTACACTCTATCTCCAGGACAAGGAGATAGCTGTGGAGTTGGACCAGGCGATCGAGGATGCCGGGATAGCGCCTTGGGATTGTGGAGAAAGTACTTATGTGTATTTTCGGTACAAGCCTGATGATCCGCTGCGATTACATCCGCGTCAGTTCATTGTAGGATCCCTGAAGGATGAGGTTTGCGAACAGATTGCGGAGATTCCTTTCGTGGAAGGGGTGGAAGGAATAGAATATGCCCTGGAAAACATGATTTTGTGATGCCCGAGTGCGATGGACAGCTAAAACAGCGTTTTCGATTGAGCGTGTCAGTGTTGATTTAACAAAAAGTAACAATGAAAAGTGCCAATTTATTAGAGTAGAATCTCCCTTTGCGACACCTTGGACATCCTTCGATTAACTTAAACTATGATAATGCTGTGAACATGCCATTTACGAGAGTAGAAGTCAGGGGTGGTTAATTTCTTGATGTATACCGTTTGTTTTGAAGATACGTTCGGACTCAATTAGCCCGGGAATTACCGTTCCGCATTTCCCAATCCCGTTTACAAGATCTATTATTCCAATACTTGAACGCCCGACCTCTGCCTGAATTACAAAAACACCATTACCACCACCGCTAGGCCCAAAGCCACAGCACCCAGCCCAGTACTTCTTGTTAGGCCAATGGCACCTCCTTTCGCGCTCGTAGTAATATTGTATAATGTTATCCTGTGAGCGATTATCAGCTTAAAGCCCTCGAGCTCGCAAGAACTGATGTTGAAGTAGTGTGGGTTCCATACGTCAATCGGCCGCCACATGCAACACTCGAGTTTCCTTGGCAAGGTATATTACAATCGGAATCAGGCAGTTTATTTGAGAAAGCAGACAGATACGGCGCGCACCAGCACTCGCTTCCATATTCCAGTCCGGCAAACTGCTGGCTGTTGCAGAAAGAGAAGCACATGTCCACTGTCATGTCATCGTGTGCCTCCTAAACACGAAATCCATCAGCCTTATTCATGTGGACGAGGCTAAAGAGCATTTGTAGATATGCCAAGGTCTTCCGGTGGAGCAATTGCCCCTCTCTTAATTCTTTATCTCCAACTCACCATCGTCCAGCCTTGTGCTCCCAATGCCCTGACACCTCCCGCATCTGCATAACCCGTAGTCTCGTTGTAGCAGCCCGCGTATTTGTATTTTCCCTCTCCCGGATTTATTTGTACCATCGCGGTAGAACTTGGGGTGGTCGCGCTAGTTGCGGTGGTAGTCGCAGCAGCCGTGGAGCATGCGATAAAGATCGCTGCCAGGATAACGCGAAGGACAGTGTAGTAAATCATGTTGTTAATGATTGATTGCAATTAAGGAGAGGTAAAAGAAGGACGAAGAATTAAAGGCTCAGGAAAGCGCAGCTGAGCATTGTTGGGGAGGAAGTCCACACGGTTCCCGCCTGGGCGCGCGCTGGAAGGTTTAAACCTGGGATTTGGAGACAGATCTGATAGCCCCCTAGGCCTTCCCTCTTTGGGCAGGCGGGAGATCGGCGAGCTGAGATCTCGCCAAATGCTGCAATGACTTTGACATGTGCTTGGAGCTTTAAATTACAAAGTCTTAAGTGACGTCGCTCTAACACCTTGCAAAATTCTCTATATATATAAGAAGCAGAGCTGTATTGCCTCGTGCGATGAGGCAAGGCTGCTAAGAGGTAACCAAAAGTTTTTGCTCTAAGGATACGAGGGCCTTGCTCAGCTTCAGCCGCACTGCAGCGATAAGGCATATCTCAGCTTAGTCCAGCCTTCTGCTTTGCTGCCTATTCTTTTCGTGAACTTTTCTTTCAGCTCCTCTGGCTCGTAATAAAATATTCATCTTTCTAAACCACTTGAATTTGTTATGAACAGAGTGACTAAACTTTCACAGCGCTATGGAATCGTCGTGAATTCGACGGTGATGTGGAGATCTGTAGTCCCCGAACATACTATTCGATACATCCTCAACTATCTCCTATTTCCTCAGTCCAAGAAGCGAAAGGCAAGGGCAACTTGTTCAGTATCGAGCATGGCGAACAGCGTTGTAGATGATGAATAATTCATAAGCCAATCAAAATATCGCGATATGAATGAATAATTGTGATATCTAGGGGCGAGAATTACATTGTATCTTTGGAAGGTGACGGTAAGCTTGGCGTATTGAGTGTATTTTTGCTCAATACCGTGACAATGGGTATTTTTTAGGGCTGGTGGTAGTTCACGATATACGCCCAGTGTGATATAAAATACGTGACCGCACGGGCCTTCTATAATGTCAAACGCGCTCGACCCGTATTATTAAATTATTAACTACTACTATTGTGGTAGTGTAGACTTACCTCAGCGAGCTCAGACGTGATTTTTTAGCTAGCGTCGGAATAACCTACGCCGTCTTCCGAATTGCAAAATCACGTCTGAGAGGCTTTGGCGAGTTTTGTTAAAAGCATAAGCAAAAATCTTAGTTTTAGCAATTTTGTACGGGGATTTCCTCTACAACATAATAAAATAAAGTCTTCAAAAGTTCATAGATATATCTTAGGTGGCTACTTTATATACTAATAGCTTTAGAATTATAATATCCCCTCCTAAATCTGAGATTAATTTCGTTAAAGTTAAAATCCCCGTTGTTAAAAGCATAAGCACCTTTACGTACCCTTATATACGGGCCTACGTAAGGTATAAAAAGCCTAAAATCTTATAATTTATAGAGCTAGATCTCCTGAGTAATTTAATATAATTTTTACCTTAGAATACGTTGTGGGGAGATTAATTAATTTTGTTGGGGTTTATAAGTTTTCCTTACAAAAAAAGCTTATGCTTCCATACAAATCTCGCCAAAGTCCCTCAGACCAAGAAATCGATCAAATATCCGAAGGAGTTTAGCGCGCCAGCGCAATCGATTTCTTAGTATGAGTCCACTGAGGTAAAGTGTAGACACCCCTTAGAAGTTCTCCCCCCTCCGTGCACGGTCCTACTTAATGCATACAGACCTGCGGAGGATAGCCCGGATATCGGATAATATCCGGATAATATCTAGATATCCGCAAAATTTTAACTATAAACTAAACCTTTACCGCCTATTGTATGACGCTATAAATATGGTTAGTACTAGTAAAATTTACCCCAAAAACTTTAATAATAATAATTCCTTTAAAGTTAATACACTTTCCGCCCTTTTAAGCGGCGTTAAGATTAAAGCTGATACTAGTTTAATCCTAACTACTTATACAACACAGATCTTAAGACAAGTCTCCTTAATTTATAAATATACTTATACAGTAATAAAGGAAGAAAAGGCTTATATAAAGAAACGCTACTTTTATAAATACTGTCCTCCTTAAAACCTAAAAGGACACCATTCCTTAACCGTTAGATTATAAGGCCATCTTAAAAAATATAATATTAAATGGAATCCAGCAGAGAACCAGGAGCGTATAATAGTAAAAGATTAGGGGGAGAGATCTCTTTTAGAACTATATTAAAAGCTTTTAGTAAGAGGAGAAGT
>Ga0307515_10004394_pt1 | contig 29201 bp, 26 predicted proteins | sample 17_EM_MG_FD_194513 | JGI IMG/M metagenome (GOLD analysis project Ga0307515, IMG submission 194513) | Populus trichocarpa ectomycorrhiza microbial communities from riparian zone in the Pacific Northwest, United States - 17_EM | ecosystem: Host-associated > Plants > Roots > Unclassified | place... | reverse complement strand
GAGTGGCTTCGCAACCCCGAGCTACCGAGGGGGCCCTGTCTTCATGCGCCGACACCGCCGCGATCACCCGATCCAGAACCCAGTTCGACTGACCACGCCCACCGACCGGTATGCGGAAGCCTTCTGAAGACTTCTTCAACTCATCACATCAGCATGGTCACAAGGTGCGCCCGTGCAGGGCCAGGGGCGTGAAGGATCGGCTTCCGAGGGCGGCCTGTGGTGTGACGCCGCCCTCGGAAGCCGCCACATCCCGCGAGCCGCATTCCCACCCACCCGGCAAGGAGCGAGCATCCATGCAGGTCCCCCTCTACCAGGTCAAGGCGGACTTCTTCCGCATGCTCGGGCACCCCGTGCGCATCAGGGTGCTGGAACTCCTCCAGCACGGGCCGGTGTCCGTGCGGGATCTGCTCGCCGACATCGAGATCGAGCCATCCAGCCTGTCGCAGCAACTGGCCGTCCTGCGCCGCTCCGGCATCGTCGTGTCCATGCGGGAGGGGTCCACGGTCCGCTACGCGCTCGCCGGCGGAGACGTCGCCGAACTCCTGCGCGCCGCGCGCCGCATCCTCACCGAGCTCCTCACCGGGCAGAACCAGATCCTCGCCGAACTCCAGCAGGCGGACACCCCGGAGCAACCACTGCCCGCACCTCGGTGACGTCCGCGGCACCGGCGGGCGCAAGGCCGAGGGGGGCGGGTTCCGCGCGCCCTTCAGCCGGGGTGCCGAACGCCGATCGGCTTTACGAACCCGTTGCGAGCCCGAAAGGTTCCGAGGGACCCCGCATCCGTACTTCTGTACGCGCGGTTTCCGAACCGAACAGGAGACATGGTGCGCGTTTCACGCAAAGCGGCGGGAACTCTCTTCGTGGGTGGTGCGCTCAGCCTCACCCTCGGGTCGCTCCTCTACCCCGCCGTGCTCGGAGTCCAGAAGGTCAACAGCGCGCCCGAGCGGGTCATCGCCACCCCGGCTACCGGACCGCTGACGGAAGCCGACCGGGACTTCGTGGTCGAAGTGCGCTCCGCCGGACTGTGGGAGTACCCCGTCGGTCAGACGGCGTCGCGGAAGGGCACGACGAAAGCCGTCAGGATCGCAGGGGAGCATCTGATCGACGGGCGCGCCTCGCTGGACGCCGCCTGCCGCAGAGTCGCCGAACGGTTGAACATCACCCTGCCCAATCGGCCGTCGCCACAACAGCAGGGCTTCGTGGCCACATTGAAGGCGGACAGCGGCAAGCGGTTCGACACCGACATGGCCACCCTCCTGCGCGCGGCAGACGGGCAGGCCCTCGCCACGATCGCGAGCGTCCGCACCACCACGAGGAACTCGCTGGTCCGCGCCCTGGCCGACCAGGCCAACGACACGGACCTGGACCACCTCACGGTCCTGGAGAAGACCAGTCTGGTCGACTTCGACCAGGTCCTCTCCCAGGAGACCACCGCGCCCACGCTCCCGGCCCAGGACATGACCCCGCCGCCTCCGGCCGCGACACAGCCGGAGGTCGTTCTCACCCCGCCGGCGAACAGCACGCTCTCGCCGAGTCCGTCGGTGGGCTGAGGACACGGGCCGAGCCGTCCGCATCGACCGGACCGCCGCGTCCTGCCCAGCCAGGGGCGATCGGCAGGTGAGCAGGGACCTTCGGCCCCTGCCCCGGCCAGCACCCCGCGAGTTGGCTTGGTGGCATGGCCGCCACGCTCACCCCGAGCAGCCCGGCGCCACCCCGCGCCCCACACACCGCACAGCCACACCCGGTGTCCGGCGCGCAGGTTCCTGAACCCTGTCGGCCGCCCCGTACAACCCGGGCGGCAGAACGGAGGGACGTCATGGCAGACGCTCCGCGCTCGTCCCACGCCTACCTGGTGGGCGGCGGCATCGCCTCCCTCGCGGCCGCCGCCTTCGTCGTCCGCGACGCGGGCTTCCCCGGCGAGCGCATCCACATCCTGGAGGAACTCCCCGTCGCCGGCGGCTCGTTGGACGGTAGCGGTGAGCCCGCCGGGTACGTCACCCGGGGCGGACGGATGCTGGAGGAGGAGGCCTACACCTGCCTGTGGAACCTCCTGGAGACGATCCCCACCCTGACCGACAAGACGGTCTCGGTACGCGAGGAGATCACCGAGTTCAACGCCAAGTGGCCGACCGACGCCAAGGCCCGGCTGATCGGCCGCGGCACCACGATCCTGGACGCCGCCGACTACGGACTCGACACCCGCGACCGGCTGGAGTTGACCCGTCTACTGGTGCTGCCCGAAGCGGTCATCGGGGCCCGCAGGATCGAGGACTTCTTCTCCCCGCACTTCTTCGCCACCAACTTCTGGACGATGTGGCGCACCACCTTCGCCTTCCAGAACTGGCACAGCGCCATCGAGCTCAAGCGCTATCTCCTGCGCTTCATGCAGGAGTTCCCCCGCATGCACACCCTCGCCGGTGTGCGCCGCACCCGCCTCAACCAGTTCGACTCGATCATCCGGCCACTGCGCGCCTGGCTGGAGGCGCGCGGTGTGGTCTTCGAGTACGGCGTGCGGGTCACCGACGTCGACTTCACCACCGACGAGAACGGCGTACGGCGCGCACGACGCCTGCACCTGGAACGCGACGGACACCCGGACACGTACGAACTGACCGCCGACGACTACGCGTTCCTCACCCTGGGATCGATGACCGCAGACGCCGCCTACGGCAGCGACGACGCCGGGCCCGAACTGGTCCGCGACAAGAGGGACGGTGGCTGGCGGCTCTGGGAGACCCTCGCCGCCAAAGCCGACGACTTCGGCCGGCCCACCGCCTTCAACGGCAACGTGGACGAGGCCAAATGGGAGTCCTTCACCCTCACCCTGCGCGACCCACTGCTCCTGCACCGCATCGAGGAACTGTCCGGCAACCTCCCCGGCACAGGCGCCCTGATGACGTTCAAGGACTCCAACTGGCTGATGTCCGTCGTCGTACCGCATGCCCCGCACTTCGACGGCCAGCCCGAGGACGTCTACACCCTGTGGGGCTACGGCCTGTTCACCGATCGCGCCGGCGACTTCGTCGGCAAGCCGATGGCCGAGGCCACGGGACGGGAGATCCTCACCGAACTCCTCGGCCACCTCGGCATGCCGGACATCGAGGAGCAGGTCGCGGCGACCACGACCGTGATCCCGGTGATGATGCCGTACATCACCAGCCAGTTCGCCCCGCGCACCGTGCACGACCGGCCCCTGGTGATCCCGCGCGGCTCCGCCAACTTCGCCTTCCTGGGGCAGTTCACGGAGATCCCGGAGGACGTGGTCTTCACGGTCGAGTACTCCGTGCGCGGCGCGATGCACGCCGTCTACGGCCTGTTCGGCCTGGACGACCGGAAGATACCGGGCATCTACCACGCCCTGGCCGATCCGGCGACCGCCTTCGACGTGCTCAAGGCCGCGCTGACGTAAGGAAGTACAGGGTGCCACGCGGAGCCGCCGAGTTGGGGGTTCCCCGAGAGAGACCAACTGGCCTGACAGCGGGGCCAGTTGGCCGGGCCCGCCGCTGCCCGCCATGCCCCCACCATGGCGAGCGCGTCACCGGCCCGCAGGTGCGGCGTCCAGGGCGGGAGGCTCGACGAAGGGAACCGGATCATGACCGACACCGGAACGCTCCTGACGAAGGCGGTGGGGCCGGAGCACGTTCTCACGGAAGACCGTGTGCCGGAGGACTACGGACACTGCGTAAAGCGGTCGCCGAGCCGGGACCGCATCTCGTCGGGGCGGCTGTGCCAGCTCTGTTCTGAGCTTGCCGTCGCCCGACGGCACAAACGGCTTGTCCGCCCAGAAGCCCACGACGACTCGATCGCCGTGAAGGACTACAGCGGCGAGGTCGTTTGTGGGGTCGCTGAACTCTGCTCAGGCCAGCGCCATCGAGACAGGCCTCGCACGAGGCACGACCAGGCACCCCGTTCCTCTGGCACCCACCGGAACCGCGGGACCAAATGCCAAGCGTGCAGGTTCTCGCGACGTAACCCGCGTCCTGTACGTCCTTCGCCCAGGAGGCTCAGGCAACGACGGTGCCTCTTTGTCCCACAGGAGACAGTCGTTCCTATTTCTGTGCGCTTGTGTCACAGCTATGGTGATCCGTCAGAGCTGCGGGATGGTCGGCTTGCGCCGACGTGAGGGGGGACCGTGATTCCAGCGCTCACTGACAGTGGTGTGCTACCGCCTGGCCGTCACATCGCGTCGATGGCCGAGATCGAAGAGATCTTCGTTGAGGCAGCCCCGCATTCCACTCACCGGAGGCGCATTTTCCGCGCCTTCCAGCTGTATGCCGACATGATCGGCGACATTCTTGAGCACGGCGCCTTTTGGGTGGATGGTGGCTTTTGCACCTACAAGGAAGCTCCGCCGGACGATCTGGACCTGGCCGTTCTCATCGACCCGTCTCTGCCACTGACGGACAAGGATCACGAGAAGCTCATCCCCTTGTTCACGCTCCAGGGCGTGGAGGCGGAGCTGCCTCAGCTACGGGCCAGCCGCGTCCAGCCCATGGGCGGGCTGATCGACAGCTTCGTTGTCATCGCGGGTGTCGTCGCGCAGGAGGAGTATTGGGATGGGACCTGGTCGAAGGTGAAGGGTCCTGATGGGGAACCCATTCCTGGGGCGATCAAGGGATATCTGGAGGTGAGCTGGTGAGTAACGAGCTTCGCGACGCCTACGTCCGCGCCCTCCAGACAACCGAGGGCAGCGATCCGCTCTCCCAGCTCGCTCGGGCCAGCCTCCAAGCATCGGCCATGAAGTTCAGCGGTCTCGGCCTCCAGGAAGCCGCTACAGGCCCTGGCCTCAACTTTCGCCTGTCCGACACCTCCCATGGTGGATTGATCTCGGCCAACGAAGTCGGCGACTTCCTTCAACGTGTGCAACGCGCTGTCGCTCGACTCGCCAAAGCGCGGCGCAGTCGCGTTGCGGACGTCGTGAAGCTGCAACTCCTGGACTTTGAGGTCGCCAGACTGGACGTGGCCGCCTCCGTACCGGGATCGGTCATCGTTGACCTGCGACCTCACGCCCAGTCCGACGGCGAAGAACGAGGAGAGTTGCCGCCGGCCGGTGTGTCCTGGGCGGAAATTGGAGCTGTAGAGCTTGTACGGGCTCTCCCTGAAGGCCCCAATGACGAAGAATCCATGGATTCGCTGTTTAGCGCGTCGCCCGTGGTGCGGCGAGCCGTGGCTGACTTGATCTTCGGCCTACCCAACCAGAATCTGGACATCAGCCTGGCCGTGAAACGGGTGACAGGAGAGCGCATCGTCTCCAGCCTTTCTGTCGGGCAGTCCGAGTCTCTCCGCGAACGGCTCAACATCATCCGCGAGGAACGAGAGATCGTCCGGATGCAGGGACGCCTCGACGGCCTCCGCACTCGTCGGCAGATCTTCTATTTCGAAACCCGAGCCGGCGTGGAGATCCATGGATTCGTGGACGAATCGCTGGTCAACACCGTCAAAGCAAATCTCGACGAAGAGGTCGAGGTAGCACTTGAGAGCTTCGTCCTGCGCTCAGCCGCAGGCAGGCGAAGTCAACGCCGCTATCGGCTCATTGAAGTGGCCGGCCAACAGTCCCAGCTCCCACCCGCGAGCGAGTTGGATGACGAAGCCTAGGATCCGGTCGGCAACGGCTGGTCGGTGAACCGACCAACAGCCCTCACCGGACAGAGAATTCCGCACGATGCCGACGAGTGACGTCAAGATCGAAGACTGGACGTCCCAGCCGGTATCGGCTGAATCACGCGCTGCCACCATTACCCCTGCTGGCATACGCTCACTGCACGGGGCTTTCACCATTCTCGTTGGCCTGCATCTTTCGGCCCCGTGCCCCCAGGTCGCAGTGACTATCTGACCACTGTGAGCGGCTGGAGCCGTATCGCCGACTACTCAGCTCCAGCCCTTCGTCCTTCCCAGCCTTTTCGAGTCCGGGGTGTACTCCCGCACCACACCTCGGGTGGGTGGTGAGGACGGTCAAGTGGCAGGCGGCACCGGAAGGGGAGCCCAGCGCCGCCTCGCACTCTCGGCCGGCGCCCGTGCTCGCCGCAATGCGACGGCCCTCAACCTCTTCACGGCCAGCGGCCCCGCAAACAATCGGCCGCCAGACGGAGTTGACGGACCGAGGTCCTCGCTGTTGGGAAAGCGTATGAGGCGAATCTCGACCCGCCGATTCAGAGCGAGCAGTCAGCGCTCAGGACGTCCTCAAGGTGAGGCAGGCACAGGCCCCACGGCCATGGAGCGACGCTCTTTGATCACCCAGGGGACCTGTGCCCCATTGACGTCATGGCTGACCGAGCCCCTTACCTGCTGTCGCTCCCCCCAGTCGTGTCCATGAGCGCCGCCCGCCCCGCCTCCAACCGTGCCGCCGGGATGCGGAACGGCGAGCAGGAGACGTAGTCGAGACCCACCTGGTGGAAGAAGTGGATGGACTCGGGGTCGCCGCCGTGTTCGCCGCAGACTCCGGTCTCCAGCCGGGAGTTGACGGCTCGTCCCTCCTCGACGGCCAGTTCCACGAGTCGGCCCACGCCCTCCTGGTCGATCGTCTCGAACGGCGACACGGTGAAGATGCCCTTCTCCAGGTACAGCGGGAAGAAGGAGGCCTCGGCGTCGTCGCGGGACAGGCCCCAGGTGGTCTGGGTCAGGTCGTTGGTGCCGAAGGAGAAGAAGTCGGCGGACTCTGCGATACGGCCCGCAGTGAGCGCGGCGCGCGGCAGCTCGATCATCGTGCCGATCGGGCAGTCGAGGGTCGTGCCGGTCTCCTCCTGGACCTCGGCGAGGACCGCTTCCGCCTCGGTGCGTGCGAGGCGCAGTTCCTCGACCGTGTCGACGAGCGGGATCATGATCTCGGCGCGCGGCCGGCCGCCGGCGCGCAGTCGCGCGACCACGGCTTCGGCTATCGCCCGCACCTGCATGGCCATCAGACCGTGCACGGCCAGGCCGAGTCGGACGCCGCGCAGGCCGAGCATCGGGTTCTGCTCGTGCATGCGCTCGACAGCGGCGAGCAGTTCGCGGTCGTGCGGGTCCGGGTGCTCGGTGCGGGCCAGGCGTACGGCCAACTCCGTACGGTCGGGCAGGAATTCGTGCAGCGGCGGGTCGATGAGCCGGATGGTCACCGGCAGGCCGTCCATCGCCGTCAGGATGCCGGTGAAGTCCTCGCGTTGCAGGGGCAGCAAAGCGGCAAGGGCCTCCTGGCGGGCGTTGTCGTCGCGGGCCAGGATCATCGCCTCGACCAGTGCCCTGCGTTCGCCGAGGAACATGTGCTCGGTGCGGCACAGGCCGATGCCCTGTGCGCCCAGGCTGCGGGCGCGTACCGCGTCCTCGGGAGTGTCGGCGTTGGCCCGCACTTCAAGGCGTCGTACGGAGTCGGCGTGGGCGAGGGCGCCCAGGACCGCCTCCGTCAATGGCCCGCTCGCGGTGCCGGTCTCCAGAGCGCGGCCGACGTCGGACTCGGTCAGCGGGAGGGCGCCGAGGTGGACGGTGCCGGCGGTGCCGTCGACGGAGACCGTGTCACCCTCGTTCACCAACACACCCGATTCCGTGGTGAATCGGCGTGCTGCCGGGTCGACGGTGAGGGAATCGGCGCCGCACACGCAGACCTTGCCCATGCCGCGTGCGACGACGGCCGCGTGGCTGGTCTTGCCGCCCCTGCTGGTCAGGACGGCCTGTGCGGCGATCATGCCGGGGAGGTCGTCGGGGGTGGTCTCCCGGCGGACGAGGACGGTGTCCTGGCCGGCCGCGGCACGCCGTACCGCTTCGGCGGAGTCGAAGACCACGACGCCCACTGCCGCGCCCGGGGAGGCGGGGACGCCCTGGGCGAGGGGTACGTCGGCCGGGGTGGTGTCGAAGCGGGGGAACATCAGACGGGTCAGTTCGGCGCCGTCGACGCGGACCAAGGACTCGTCCGGCGTGATCGTGCCCTCCTCGCGCAGGTCGTGGGCGATACGGAAGGCGGCCTCGGCGGTGCGCTTGCCGACGCGGGTCTGCAGGATCCACAACTTGCCGCGCTCTACGGTGAATTCGACGTCGCAGAGATCGCGGTAGTGGTGCTCCAGGGTGCGCAGGTGATCGCTGAGCTGGATGTAGGCGCGCGGGTTGAGCCGCTTCAGTTCGCTCAGGGGCAGTGCGTCGCGGACGCCCGCGACGACGTCCTCGCCCTGTGCGTCGGGCAGGTAGTCGCCGTACATGCCGCGTTCGCCGGTGGCGGGGTCGCGGGTGAAGGTGACGCCGGTGCCACTGCTTTCGAATGTCACAGGGGAGCGGAGGTTGCCGAAGACCATCGCCTGGACGTTGACGGCGGTGCCGAGGTCCTCGGAGATGTGTTCGCGGTGCCGGTAGAGGTGGGCCCGTTCGCCGGTCCAGGAGTCGAAGACCGCGCGGATGGCGCGGGCCAGTTGCTCGGCCGGGTCCTGCGGGAACTCCTCGCCGGTCTCCTTGCGGATGATGGTTTTGAACTCCTCGGTGATCAGGGCGAGTTCGGCGGTGTCGAGGTCGTGGTCGCCGGTCACCTCGCGCCGTGCCTTGTGTTCGGCGATGGCCTGCTCGAACAGGTCGCCGTCCACGCCCATCACGGTGTGGCCGAACATCTGGATGAGCCGACGGTAGGAGTCCCAGGCGAACCGCTCCTGCCCGGACGCTTCGGCGAGCCCGGTGACGGACTCGTCGTTGAGGCCGATGTCGAGGATGGTGTCCATCATGCCGGGCATGGAGAAGCGGGCACCCGAGCGCACGGACACCAGCAGCGGGTCGTCGGGGGCGCCGAGGGTGCGGCCCATGGCCCGTTCCAGTCCGGCGAGCGCGCTGGCTGCCTCGACGCCGAGCTCGGGCGGCTCCTCGCCCGTCTTCAGGTAGGCCTTGCAGGCCTCGGTGGTGACGGTGAATCCGGGCGGCACGGGCAGCCCGAGCCGGGTCATCTCGGCCAGGCCCGCTCCCTTGCCGCCCAGCAGGGCGGCCATGTCGCGGCTGCCTTCGGCGAACTCGTACACGTACTTGGTCGGTGCGGTCATCGGGATTCGGGCCTCTCACTCGTGGGGTACGACGGCCACGGGGCAGCCGACGTGATGGACGGCGGCGTGCGTGACGGGGCCGATGCGCGGTCCCGCCGGACGGTCGGTGAGGTGCCGGCCGACCACGAGGAGGCTCGCTTCCGAGGCGGCCCGGAGCAGCGCGGACTGGGCCCGGCCCTCCGCGACCGTCTCGGTGACCTCGACGCCGGGGTACTTCTCGCGCCACACCTGGAGTACGGCGGACAGGAAGCCGAGCCATTCCTCGGCCCGCTGCGGTCCACCCACCAGGCCGATGTCGCCGGGGCCGAGCCCCAGCGGGGACGGCTGCCGCCAGGCGTGCACGGCGCGGAGCCGGGCGTCGCGCAGCCGGGCCGCCTCGAAGGCGAACTCGATCACCGCGTCGCAGGGGTCGCCCAGGTCGACGCCCAGAACCACGTCCCGGTAGCCGGTCAGGACGGAGGGGCGCCCGCCGGGCGCCGGAAGGTGTTCGTCGGCGGCTTCCTCGCCCGCCCGGACGAGGACCACGGGACGGGTGGCGTGGGCCACCACGCCCTGCGCGACCGAACCGACCAGGTATCCGGTGACACCGCTCAGGCCTCGTGAGCCAAGTACCAGCAGCTCGGACGCCTCCGCCGCCGTCAGCAGCGCGGCGGTTGCGGGACCCTCCACCTGGTCGTCGTACGGGCGGAGGTTCGGGGCGACGGCACGGACCCGCTCCTTGGCCTGCCGCAGGACGCGCCGCGCCTGATGCCTCCCCCACTGCCTCAAGGGCGTGGGAGGTACCCCCATGGCGGCCGTGGCGGGCTCGCCGTCCTCCTGCCGCGGGTGCCAGTTCCAGGCGTGCACGAGCCGCAATGGCAGGTCGCGGCGTGCCGCCTCGCGGGCGGCCCAGTCGGCCGCGGCGAGACTCTCGGCGGAACCGTCGACTCCGGCGATGACAGGCGGAAGCATGTTCCGCACCTCCTGCGCTCGGTCTGTTCCTCGTCTCCAGCGTCGTCCCGTGGCCTACCGGCCGGTATGGGCCGCCAGGTCTCCAACTGGGGTCCGTTCGGCCCCTGCGCTCGGCCGCCCCGAACCGTCAGCGTGGTAGGGCCACGGACCTGGAGGGCGGCACACCATGGAACGAGTGATCATCACCGGCGTCGACCGGTCGGCGCGCAGCCGCGTCGCCGCCGACTGGGCCGCGCGCGAGGCACTGCGGCGCGGGCTGCCCCTGCGGGTGGTGCATGTGGCACCGCCCGAGAACCTGGACCCGGTGGAGCAGTGGCCCTACCGCCCGGACACCGTGGCGGACCACGTGGTCGCCGAACTCACCGCCCGCCACCCGTCGTTGACGGTCCGCGCGGTGAGCCTCACCGGTGCGCCCGTCCCCGAGCTGAGGGCGGCGAGCGCGCACGCGGAGCTGGTCGTGCTCGGCCTGCGCGGCGAGAGCCGGCACGCCGGGGTCGCCCTCGGCTCGACCGCGGCGGCCCTGGCCACCGGGTGCGCCGGACCGCTGGTGCTGGTGCCCGGAACCCTCGTGGGGAGGGACGTCCCGGGCCACACCGACGTCGTGACCGTGGGTGTCGACGCCCGGGACCCGGCGGGTGGCGCGCTCGGCTTCGCCTTCGAGGCCGCCCGCCTGCACCGCGTCCGCCTGCACGCGGTGCACGCCTGGGCGCTGCCGGCGGGCGCCGCCGCGTCGCCCGTCCCGGTGTCGGAGACGGACCGGGCCACCTGGGAGGACCACGAGGAGGATCTGCTGAACGACGTACTGCGTCCGTGGCGCGGGAAGTACCCGGACGTCGACGTCCGGGAGGACGTGCTGCTGTTCCCGCCGTCCGAGGCCCTGGCCCACGCCTCCGAGACGTCCGGGCTGGTGGTGGTCGGACGGCACACCGCCCCGGGCGCCACCGCACGGGCGCTCCTGGAGAACGCACGGTGCCCGGTCGCCGTCGTGCCGTCGTAGGCGGGGCGGTGGGAAGCATGAGTACGCGTACGCACATCGCCGTGATCGGCGTCGGGAACGAGTTCCGGCGCGACGACGGTGTGGGCTGGGCCGTGGTCGAACGGCTTCGGAGGCGGGCCGAGGCCGGGCCGCTTCCCTCGGACACCGTGTTCGCGACCTGCGACGGTGATCCCGGCCGGCTGATCGCGCTGTGGGAAGGCGCCGCCCTCGCCGTGGTCGTCGACGCCGCCCACGCGCACCCGGGCACCCCCGGTCGCGTCCACCGGCTCGAACTCGACGCCGGGCGCATCGACGGACCGCGGTCCACCAGTTCGCACGGACTGGGGCTCGGTGAGGCCGTCGAACTGGCCCGGGTCCTGGGACTTCTGCCGGAACACCTGATCGTGTACGCGGTGGAGGGCGCCGACGGTTCGTTCGGCACCGGGCTCTCCCCCGCCGTCGCGGCCTCGGTGGATCCGCTCGTGTCGGCCGTCGAGGACGAACTCGCGCGGCATCAGGACGAGTTGGCCGGGGGACGGTCGTGATGATGCGGCGCTTCCAGGTGTACGGCACCGTCCAGGGCGTCGGCTTCCGCCCCTTCGTGTACCGCACGGCGGCCGACCTCGGCCTCGACGGCTGGGTGGCCAACGTCAACGGTCATGTGGAGGGCGAGGTCGCCGGGCCGCCCCGCGCGATCGACGAGTTCGCGGCCCGGCTGCGCACCGCCGCCCCCGTCCTGGCCCGGGTGCGCAGGGTCCAACTGGCCGACGGCGCACGGCAGTCGGCGTACCGTCCGGGCTTCTACGTACGCCACAGCGTGCCCGCACCCGCGGACGGGGCGGTCCGCGAGGTCCCGCCCGACGCGGGCATCTGCGACGCCTGTCTGCGCGAACTGCGCGACCCACGCGACCGGCGCCACCGCTACCCCTTCGTCAACTGCACGGACTGCGGACCGCGCGCCACGATCATCGAGGACCTGCCCTACGACCGGATCCGCACGACCATGAGCCGCTTCGCGCTGTGCGCGGACTGCGCGGCCGAGTACGCAGACCCGGCCGACCGGCGCTTCCACGCCGAGCCCATCGCCTGCCCGGCCTGCGGACCGGAGTTGGCCTGGGAGGAACTGCGTGGCGAGGCGGCGCTGCGAGCCGCGGTCAAGACCGTCGCCGGGGGCGGGATCGTCGCGCTGAAGGGGCTCGGGGGCTATCAACTGGTGTGCGACGCGGGCGAGTCGGCGGCCGTGGCGGAGTTGCGGCGCCGCAAGCGCCGGCCGACGAAACCGTTCGCCGTGATGGTCCGCGACATCGACACGGCGGCCCGGCTTGCACGCATCGGGGCCACGGAGCGCGGCGTCCTGACGTCCCCGGAGCGTCCCGTGGTGCTGCTCGCCCGGATGCCGTGGCACGGCACGGACCCGCTCGCGCCCGAGGTGCATCCCGGCCTGCACCGGATCGGCCTGTTCCTGCCCACCACCGGCCTGCACCACCTCCTGCTCGACGACCTGAACCGGCCGCTCGTGGTCACCAGCGGCAACCTCGGCGACGCGCCCATCACCATCGAGGACGACGAGGCCCGGCGTGTCCTCGCGGGCGTCACCGACGGCTTCCTCACGCACGACCGGCCGATCCGCTCCCGCTACGACGACTCGGTGGTGCAGTGCACCGGCCGCACCCGGATCACGGTCCGCCGGGCGCGCGGACTGGCCCCGGCCCCACTCCCCCTGCACGTGGACGAACCCGTCGCCGGGGCCGGCGCCCAGCTGAAGCACACGTTCACGCTGGCCGCCGACGGACGAGCCCATCTCGGGCCGCACACGGGCGACTTGGCGGACGTGGCGACCCATGAGGCGTTCCTGACGTCGTACGACCGGTTGAAGCGGCTCACCGGCATCGAGCCGGTGGCCCTCGCCCACGATCTGCACCCCGGCTATCTGTCCACGCAGTGGGCGAAGGCGCAGCAACTGCGCCGCATCCCGGTGCAGCACCATCACGCGCACGTGGCCGCCTGCGCGGCCGAGCACGGGGTGCGGGGCCGGTTCCTCGGGGTCGCCTACGACGGCCTGGGGCTCGGCGACGACGGCACGCTGTGGGGCGGCGAGATCCTCGTCGCCGACCTGAGCGGCTACCGCCGCGTGGGCAGGTTCGCGACAGCGCCCCTGCCCGGCGGCGACGCGGCGGTACGCCATCCCTCCCGGACGGCGCTCGGCCGGCTGCTCGGCAGTGAGCCCCTGGGCTCCCCGCTCCCCTACCCCTGGCTGACCCGGCCCTTCACGGACCGGCTCGATCCGGCCGAGGTGGACATCGTGCGCGCCATGGTCGCCCGGGACGTCAACTGCCCGCGCGCGTCCAGCGCCGGACGGCTCTTCGACACGGTCGCCGCCCTGCTCGGCCTCGCCGACCGGGTGAGCTACGAGGGCGAGGCGGCCGTCCTGCTCGAAGCGGCGGCGGCAGACGAGCACGCCGTACCGCTCGCCCACCGCGTCGTACAGGCGCAGGGGCTGTGGGTGTACGACCCGACGCCCACGCTCGCCGACCTGCTGGAGCGGCAGGCGGACGGGGAGCCCGTGGCCCGGCTGGCCGCCGCCTTCCATGTGACGCTCGGGCTGGTCACCGCCGACCTGGTCGCGCGGGCGGTGGCCGACGGCGCGCCGCACACGGTGTGCCTGGGCGGCGGCTGCTTCGTCAACCGGCGGCTGCTGACCGAGGTGAAACGCCGGCTGCACGCACAGGGACTGCGGGTGCTGGTCGGCGGTCAGGTCCCGGTCGGGGACGGCGGAATCAGCTACGGCCAGGCAGCGGTCGCGGTCGCGCGGCTGGCCCAGGAGAGGTGAACGCACATGTGCCTGGGCATCCCGGGACGGATCCTGGAGATCCACGACGACGCCGGACTCCTCATGTCCACGGTCGACTTCGGCGGCATCCGGCGCGAGGTGTGCCTCAGCTGCACGCCCGAGGCGGACGTCGGGTCGTACGTCATCGTGCACGTCGGCTTCGCGATCACCCTGGTCGACGAGGCGGAGGCGCGGCGCACGCTCGACGTGCTGCGGGCGATGGCGGGCGCGGTGGAGGGCGAGCTGGGCGAGCCGCTGCCGTAGCGCTCCGCTGGGTGCGGCCGGGAGACTGCCGGCCGTCTCGACACCGCGGGCCGTCCGCGGCCGGTCACGCAGTTCCCCGCGCCCCTTTGGGAGCGCTGCGCGGCACGTTCCTTTCAGTTGATCCGGTCGGCTCGTCGGGGAGGGCCGGTCGGCCCCTGCCGTGGGCCCCTTCCGCATCGGAACCTGAAGGTGGACAAGCGCGACCCGCCCCGTACGAGGAGGACGACATGACCGCCACCGCAGCCCCTGCCGCCGTACTCGACCGGCACGGTCTGGACGTCCTGGTGGCGGCTCTGGTGGCGCAGGGACGCACCGTCGTCGGACCGACCGTCCGCGACGGCGCGATCGTGCTGTCGGAGCTGACCTCGGCGGACGCGCTCCCCTACGGCTGGGGCGTCGAACTGGACGCCGGGCGCTACCGGTTGGTCCCCCGCGAGAACGGGGCGGCCTTCGCGCACAGCGCGGGGCCGCAGTCCTGGAAGTCGTATCTGCACCCCGCGCGCGAGCGGCTGTGGAACGCCGACCGGACACCGGAGGGCCGCGTGGTCTTCACCGAGCAGGAGGCCGAGCCGCCGTCGTACGCGTTCCTCGGTGTCCGGCCCTGTGATCTGCGGGCCATCGCGATCCAGGACCGCGTCCTGACCGGCGGGGCGCACGAGGACACCGGGTACGGGAAGCGCCGGCGGCGCGCACTGCTGATCGCCGCCGAGTGCACCGAACCGGGTGCGACCTGCTTCTGCGTGTCCATGGGCGGTGGGCCTGCGGCCGATCCCGGCTACGACCTCGCGCTGACCGAGGTGGTCGACGAGGACGGGCACCGCTTCCTGGTACGCGTCGGGAGCGAGGAAGGGGCCCGGCTGATCGAGCAAGTCCCGCACCGCGCGGCCGACTTGGGAACGGAGGCCACCGCACGCGCCTCCGTCGACGCGGCCCGCGACCGCATGGGCCGCTCCATGCCACCGGTCGACCTGCGGGCGCTGATGGGCGCGAGCCTGGACGCCGAGCGCTGGAACGACGTCGCCGAGCGCTGTCTGACCTGCGGCAACTGCACGATGGTGTGCCCCACCTGCTTCTGCACCACCACGGAGGAGGTCACCGACCTGACCGGCGACCACACCGAGCGCTGGCAGCGCTGGGACTCCTGCTTCGACCTGGACTTCTCGTATCTGCACGGCGGGCCGGTCCGCGCCACGCCCCGCAGCCGCTACCGGCAGTGGCTGACCCACAAACTCTCCACCTGGCACGACCAGTTCGACACCTCCGGCTGCGTGGGCTGCGGACGCTGCATCGCCTGGTGCCCGGCCGGCATCGACATCACGGAGGAAGTCGCCGCCCTGGATGCCGAACACGGAACGGAGACGGACTGATGCCTCCCTCGATGGCTCTCCGCATGAACCACGCGCTGCCCCACGACCAGCGTGACCGACTGCTGCACATCGGCCGTGACGTCCAGTTCCCGCCGGGCACCCGGCTGTTCGAGGAGGGCGGGCACGCCGACCGGTTCTGGATCATCCGGGACGGCACCGCCGCCCTCGACATGCATCTGCCCGGCCGCCGGCCTCCGGTCGTCGAGACGCTCGGGGTCGGTGACCTCGTCGGCTGGTCCTGGCTGTACGAGCCGTTCGTCTGGCAGTTGGGCGCCCTGGCGGTGACCCGGCTGCGGGCCTACGAGTTCGACGCTGTGGCCGTCCGGCTGATGTGCCTGGACGACCCCGCCTTCGGCCAGGCCGTGGAGCACTGGGTCGGCCGGGTGCTGGCCCACCGGCTCAACGCGGCCCGCGCCCGCATGGTCGACCTGTACGGGACGTACGAGACGAAGGAACCGCGATGACCGCCGTACCGGTCCCCCATCGCGTGGTCGACCGTCAGCGGGAGACCGGCGACACGGTGACGCTGCGGCTGGAACCGGTGGACTCGGCACTGCCCGCCTTCGTGCCGGGGCAGTTCGCGATGGTGCACTGCTTCGGCCGCGGCGAGATCCCCGTCTCGGTGAGTTCCGTGCAGGCCACCGGTGGGCTCGCGCACACGATCCGTTCGGTGGGCGCGGTCTCCGACGGGCTGTGCGCGGCCCGGGTCGGCGACGTCGTCGGCATCCGCGGTCCGTACGGCACGGGTTGGGGGCTGGAGCGGGCGTGCGGGCGGGACGTGCTGGTCGTGGCGGGCGGTATCGGGCTCGCCCCGTTGCGGCCGCTGATCCTGAGCGCGCTGGCCGAGCCGACGGCGTACCGCCGGGTCAACGTGCTGATCGGGGCGCGCACCCCGGACGACCTGATCGGCCGGAAGGAGATCGAGAGCTGGGCCACGGCATACACCGGCGTGACGGTCGACCAGCCCGACGCGGACTGGCACGGTGACGTCGGCGTGGTCACCCAACTGCTGGGGCGGGCCCACTTCGACCCGGAGGCGACGACGGCGTTCGTCTGCGGTCCCGAACCCATGATCCGCGCCACCGCCCGCGAACTCGCCCACCACGGTGTGCCCCGCGACCACATCAGGGTCTCCCTGGAACGCAACATGCGTTGCGCGACCGGGCACTGCGGCCACTGCCAGCTCGGTCCGCTGCTGGTGTGCCAGGCCGGTCCGGTCGTGGACTGGGACCTGGCCGAACCCCTGCTGTCCGTAAGGGAGTTGTGAGATGGCGCTGCCCAAGCTCGCGGTGTTCAAGCTGGCCTCCTGCGACGGCTGCCAGCTCACCCTGCTGGACTGCGAGGACGAACTCCTCGCGCTGACCGGCGCGGTGGAGATCGCGCACTTCCCGGAGGCGTCCAGCACGATGGCCCCCGGTCCCTACGACCTGACCCTCGTCGAGGGCTCGGTCACCACGCCCGAGGACGCCGAGCGCATCCACGCGATCCGCGCCGACTCGCGCCATCTGGTGACCATCGGGGCGTGCGCGACCGCAGGCGGCATCCAGGCGCTGCGCAACTTCGCAGACGTGGACGAGTACCGGCGCACGGTCTACGCGCACCCCGAGTACATCTCCACGCTCGCCACCTCCACGCCCGTGTCGGCCCATGTGGACGTCGACTTCGAACTGCGCGGCTGCCCGGTCGACCGGCGCCAGCTGATCGAGGTGATCACCGCGTTCCTGGCCGGCCGCAAGCCGGACGTCCCGGACCACAGCGTGTGCTTCGAGTGCAAGCGGCGCGGCACGGTCTGCGTCACCGTCGCCCACGGCACCCCCTGCCTCGGCCCGGTCACGCACGCCGGGTGCGGGGCGCTGTGTCCGGCCTACCACCGCGGCTGCTTCGGCTGCTTCGGCCCGTCCGGGTCGGTGAACCTGCCCGCGCTGATCCCGCTGCTGCGCCACGACGGCCTCGACGAGGACGCCGTGGTGCGGTACCTGCACACCTTCAACGCCGCTTCCTTCGATAAGGAGTTGTCCAAGTGACGCACCGTGGTTCCCGTGTGCTGCACGTCGGCTCGCTGTCCCGGGTCGAGGGCGAGGGCGCGCTGAGCCTCCACGTGCACGACGGCACGGTCACCGACGCACGGCTGGAGATCTACGAACCGCCGCGTTTCTTCGAGGCGTTCCTGCGCGGCCGTTCCTACACCGAGCCGCCGGACATCACGGCCCGGGTGTGCGGAATCTGCCCGGTGGCCTACCAGATGAGCGCCTGCGCGGCGCTCGAGGACGCCTGCGGGGTGACGGTGGATCCGGTGATCCGCGATCTGCGCCGACTCCTCTACTGCGGCGAGTGGATCGAGAGCCAGGCCCTGCACATCTACCTCCTGCACGCCCCGGACTTCCTGGGCCGCCCCAGCGCGATCGATCTGGCCCGTACGCACCGCGCCGAGGTCGAACGGGGGCTGCGGCTGAAGAAAGCCGGCAACTCCCTGATGGAGATGCTCGGCGGCCGGGCCGTACACCCGGTCAACGTCCGCCTCGGCGGCTTCCACCGGGCCCCGGCACGCACCGAACTACGCTCCCTGACCGAGGAGTTGAAGCGCGCCCTCGACGACGCGTGGGAGACCGTGCGCTGGGTCGCGGGCTTCGAGTTCCCGGACGCCGGCGTCGAGGCCGACCTGCTCGCGCTGACCGAACCGGACGCGTACGCCATCGAGGGCGGCACCCCGACCGTGCTGCGGACCGACGGCACCAACACCTCTTTTCCGGTAAGGGACTTCACCGCCCATGTCACCGAGACGCATGTCGCCCACTCCACCGCGCTGCACTCACGGCTCGACGGGCGCCTTCATCTCACCGGTTCCCTGGCCCGGTTCTCGATCAGCGGGCGGCTGCTGTCGCCGGTGGCGCTGGAAGCGGCCGTCGAGGCGGGGCTCGGCGATCCGCGCGAGGGCGCGGTGTGCCGCAATCCGTACCGGTCCATCCTGGTGCGGGCGGTGGAGACGGTGTACGCCGTCGCCGAGGCGCTGCGCATCATCGACGGCTACGAGCCGCCCGCGCACCCGTACACGGAGGTGCCGGCGGTCGCGGGCGTCGGGCACGGCGCCACCGAGGCGCCGCGCGGGCTGCTGTACCACCGCTACGAACTCGACGCCGACGGCATCGTGAAGAGTGCGCTGCTGGTGCCGCCGACCGCGCAGAACCAGGGCGCGATCGAGGACGACCTGCGCCGCCTGGCCCAGCGGGCGATCGGTGAACACGACCCGGACGACGACGAGTTGACGGCTCTGTGCGAGCGGGCGATCCGCAACCACGACCCGTGCATCTCGTGTTCCACCCACTTCCTCGACCTGACGGTCGTCCGTACCTCAGAAGAATCCACAGGAGAATTCACGGGAGGCTGTGATGTCTGAATCTCCGTACACCGTGAGCGATGTGATGACCCACACCGCCGTCGCCATCGGGAGCGAGGCGCCCTTCAAGGAGATCGTCGAACTGCTCGACCAGTGGAAGGTCAGCGCTGTACCGGTGCTGGCGGGCGAGGGGCGGGTCGTCGGGGTGGTGTCCGAGGCGGATCTGCTGGCCAAGGAGGAGTACCGGGGCGCCGCCGAAGGCGATCCGGCCGTGCCCGCCAAGGCGGGCGCGGTGTCCGCGGGCGAGCTGATGAGCGCCCCGGCGGTCACCGTGCACGCGGACGCCACGCTGGCCGAGGCCGCCCGCATCATGGCGCGGCGGCACGTCAAGCGACTGCCTGTCGTGGACGCGGTCGGCATGCTGCAGGGTGTGGTCAGCCGCAGCGATCTGCTGAAGGTGTTCCTGCGGGGCGACGGCGAGATAGCCGAGGAGGTCCGGCAGCACGTGCTCGGCCGGCTCCCGGTCACCGCTCCCCTGACGGTGAGCGTCACCGAAGGCGTGGTCACGCTCGGCGGTGCCCTGCCCGACCGGTCGCTCGTGCCCGTGGTGGCCCGGGCGGTGCGGGCGGTGGAGGGGGTCGTCGACGTCCGGCTCGACCTCACGCACCGATGAAGTACCTGGACGAGTACCGCGATCCGGTGCTCGCCCGGCGGCTGCTGGACGAGCTGCGGCGGACGGCCACGCGGCCCTGGCGGATCATGGAGGTGTGCGGCGGCCAGACCCACACCCTGGTCCGCCAGGGCATCGACGAACTGCTGCCCGCCGGAATGCGGATGATCCACGGCCCGGGCTGCCCGGTCTGTGTCACCCCGCTGGAGGCCCTGGACCGGGCCATGGCCGTCGCCGCCCGCCCCGGCGTCATCTTCACCAGCTTCGGCGACATGCTGCGGGTGCCCGGCACGGACACCGACCTGCTGTCGCTGCGGGCGCGCGGCGCGGACGTACGGGTGGTCTACGCCCCGATGGACGCCGTACGCCTGGCGGCCCAACACCCGGACCGCGAGGTCGTGTTCCTCGCCGTCGGCTTCGAGACGACGGCCCCCGCCAACGCGATGGCGGTACTGCACGCAGCCCGCCTCGGCCTGACCAACTTCTCCATGCTCGTCAGTCACGTCCTCGTGCCCCCCGCCATGACCGCGCTGCTCGACGACCCCGACTGCGAGGTGGAGGCCTTCCTGGCCGCCGGGCATGTGTGCGCGGTGATGGGCTGGCGGGAGTACGAGCCGATCGCCGCCCGGTACCAAGTCCCCATCGTGGTCACGGGGTTCGAGCCGCTGGATCTGCTGGAGGGCATCCTCATGGCCGTACGGCAGCTGGAGTCGGGGCGGCACGAGGTGGAGAACCAGTATGTGCGGGCCGTGCGGCGGGCCGGCAACACGGCCGCGCAGGACGCGGTCCGCCGGGTGTTCCGGGTGACCGACCGGGCCTGGCGCGGAATCGGCGAGCTGCCCGACAGCGGGCTCGAACTCGCCGCGGAGTACCGGGAGTTCGACGCCACCGGGCGCTTCGACGTGGGTGGGCTGTGCCCGGTCGAGGACCCCGAGTGCATCGCCGGCACCATCCTCACCGGGGCCCGGCTGCCCACCGACTGCGTCGCATACGGCACCCGTTGCACGCCCCGTCATCCCCTCGGCGCCCCGATGGTGTCGTCCGAGGGCACCTGCGCCGCCTTCCACGCGGCCGGACGCACGCCCACGAGGAGCACGGCTTGAACATCCAATGCCCCACCCCCGCCCACGAGGACGAGGTCGTCCTGCTGGGCCACGGCGCCGGCGGACGGCTCACCGGAGAACTGCTCGACCACCTGGTGCTGCCCGCCGTCGGGGGCGGCACGGGACCTCTGGAGGACGCGGCACTGCTGCCCGGTCACCCCGGCCTGGTGATGAGCACGGACAGCTTCGTCGTCAGCCCGCTGTTCTTCCCCGGCGGGGACATCGGGTCGCTCGCCGTGCACGGCACGGTCAACGACCTGGCGATGCGGGGCGCGTGGCCGCTCGCCCTGTCGGTCTCGCTGATCGTCGAGGAGGGGCTGCCGCTGGCCGAACTCCGGGCCGTCATGGAGTCGTTGGGCAAGGCCGCCCAGGACGTAGGCGTGCCCGTGATCACCGGGGACACGAAGGTCGTGGGGCGCGGTGCGGCGGACCGGCTGTTCATCAACACCACCGGTGTGGGACAGCGGCACGAACTGCTGGCGCCGTCGGCCGCGTTGGCCCGGCCCGGGGACGCCGTCCTGCTCTCCGGGCCGATCGGACTACACGGCACGACCGTGCTCAGCACCCGCGAGAACCTCGGCTTCGAGGGCGACATCGTCTCCGACTCCCGGCCGCTGCACCGGCTGGTACGGGCCCTGGCGCCGCTCGGTGACGCCGTGCACGTACTGCGCGACCCGACCCGGGGTGGGCTCGCCGCCGCGCTCAACGAGATCGCCCGCGACTCGTGCGCCGCCGTCGAGATCGAGGAGAGCGCGGTTCCCGTGCCCGAGGCGGTCGCCTCGGCCTGCGACCTGCTCGGCCTGGACCCGCTGGTCGTCGCCAACGAGGGCTGTCTGGTCGCCTTCGTCGACGCCGACGCGGCCGAGGGCGCCTTGACCGCGATGCGGTCGGTGCCCGAGGGGGTGCAGGCGGTGCGGATCGGCGAGGTGCTGCGAGAGGGCCAGCGGGAGCGGGTGACCCTGCGGACGCTGGTCGGTGCCCGGCGCATCGTGGAGATGCCGCTCGGCGAACAACTCCCGCGCATCTGCTGAGTGTTGCCCTGCGGGCTCGTCAGCCGGTCTTGTGGCCCCACCGCGGACCGACCCTGGCCCACTCGGCGTCCCACTCCTCCAGGCGCCGCCGTTCCAGCCACCCGGACACGCCCCGGCTCACGAGGAGCACCGTCCCGCCGGCGCCGACGGCGGTCCATGCGGCCAGCACCACACCCTCCAGCCGGGCCTGTGCGGCGGTCACGGGGGTGGGCACGAGACGGCCCCGGGCGTCGAGCCACACGTGGGTGGTGGACCCGGCCTTGCTGCTGGAGTCCACGTGGGCCAGACCCGTGCGGCTCGTGCCGTTCGCCGCGGTCCAGCGCACGGTGGCCCGGTAGCTGTCGCTGCCGTCGCTCGTGCCCACGGTGCGCTCGGCGTCCTCGACGAGCACGGCCGGCACCGGGTGCCGCTCGGCCCGCAGGGCATCGACGTGCCGCTCGACGGCGAGGGCCGTCCATGTGCCCGTGCCGACCGCCGCCACGGCCGCGAGAGTCCAGGCCGCGATGATCAGCCAGGCCTCGACGAGGTAGCTGCGGCGCCTGAGCGGGTTGGGCCGAAGCCGCCACCAGCGCACCTCGGCCGGCTTTCCGTTCCTGCTGGGGGTCATGATCCTCACCTGACCGGCATGTCACTGCGGAGCAGTGTCTCGGCGGGCCCGCGCCGCGGAGTGGCCCAGGTCTGGTTCGTATGGCCGAGGCGCAGGATCATCTGCGGGAACCGCCCGAAGGCGATGCCCGTGCGAACCTCCGCGCGCACGGCGGGCACTTCGAGGGGCTGGGTGTGAAAGGCCGCCCGCACATCGTGGGCCGCCGCGTACAGCAGCACCCGCTGCAGCGCCTGCCCCGCGCGCAGCCAGTCCGCGCGGGTGTCGTAGGGGGTGGTCAGCACGACGACCGTGCCCGTGCGCGACACCCATTTCTGGGGCGGGACGGCGAACTGCCGGACCAGGCCCAGGTAGTCACGGGCGGCCAGCAGGACGCAGTCCGGGTGGTACAGGCACGCCTCGGCCGGCACTCCGTCCGGACCTACGCACCCGGCGATCTCGGCGGTGTGCCCCCGGTCGGCGCGGTGCACGTCCTCGGCGGTGCGCACCAGATCCGCGAGCCGGTCCAACTGGTCCGCATCGTCAACGACTTGGAGTTCGGCGCCCTCGGCCCGTGCGTGTTCCCGCAGGTCGTCGAGGAGCTCCTCCGCGACCCGCTCGGCCGCGAACGGCCCGCGGTGCGTGTGCCGGTGGGCCAACACGCCCGCCATCAGCGCCTCGTCGAAGGTGGCGGGGGCATGGGCGGCGAAGCCCACCCGGGCCAGGTGGAGCGGGTTCCCGGACTCCGGCAACAGGTCGACTGCGTCTCGGAAGCCGAGGTTGCGTATGGCGATCCGCGCGTTGAACAGGGCTGCCCCGCAGGCGATGACCGTTTCCCGGCCGCCCGGGTCGGTCAAAGCAAGGCGCCGCTCGCGGTCCGCGTGGATCTCGAAGCCGTGGTCGTGGCCTTCCTCGACGAAGAACCAGGGCTGGCTGTTGTGCGGCGAGGGCGCGAGGGATGCCGCGTGGGCCAAGTGCAGGGCCGCGCGGCCGTGTTGTTCGTAGGCCAGAGACATGGTGCCCCCTTCGTCGACCGTTCCCTTTCAGGGTCCTCTCCCACCGGCACCCGGCGCATGAGCCTTCCGGCCCTGGAGACGAGCCGTGCGGCACTGGTGACCGCCTACCGGGAGGAGTTCGCTGGAAGTGTTGGAGGAGAATGCCATGAACGGCACATCAGCACTCACATCCCGCGGCTACCGCCGCCGCTCCACCGTCCTCACCGCGGCACTGACGCTGCCTCTGCTCGCGGCCACCGCGTGCGGTACGACCACCGGTACGACAACACAGGACGGAACCGCCCCGACCTCGCCTCCACCGGCGGGCACAGGCACGTCGGGCGGCACCTCGGGCGCGTCCGCTCCGTCCAGGACGACGGCCCCGGAGGCGACCGCGGCCCCCGCCACCGGCAACTCCGGTGGCACCAGCGGTACTTCGGCAGCTCGCGTGCGTACGGGGGTGTACTTCCTGCACGGACAGAAGGTCTCCCCCGCCCCGCGCACCGTGACCGCACCGGCGACCGCCACCGCCGCCGTACGGGCCCTGCTGGCCGGCCCCGACCGCTACGAGCGCGCCCACGGCCGAACCACAGCGATCCCGTCCGGAACACGGCTGCGTTCCCTCGTCGTCCGGGACCATGTGGCCACGGTCGACCTGTCCGGCCGCTACGACGACGGAGGCAGCAGCCTCTCAATGCGGAAGCGGCTCGCCCAGGTCGTGTTCACGGTGACCCGCTTCCCGACCGTCCACAAGGTCGCGTTCGAGGTCGACGGCAAGGCGATCACGTCCTTCGGCAGCGAGGGTGTCGTCCTGAACGGACCGGTCGGCCGGGCCGACTTCGAGGACCGGGCGCCCGCCGTACTGGTGGAGTCGCCGATGATCGGTGACACCGCGCGCAACGCGCTGAGGGTGTGGGGCAGCGCCGACACGTTCGAGGCGCAGTTCCTGCTGAAGGTCACCGACGCCACCGGGCTCACTGCCGCCGACGTCATGGTCAGGGCCACATCCGGTACCGGCACGCGCGGCACCTTCGACGTGACGTTCCCCTACAAGGCGGCCCGCACCGGCCCCGGTCTGCTCACCGCTTACGTCGTGTCGGCCAAGGACGGCAGGACGGTGACCGTCGACACCGTGCCTCTGACGGTGAACCGCTGACACCGGTCCAGGGCGTGGAGCAGCCCCGGCGCGTCGGTTCCGCGCCGGGGCTGCTCCACGCCCTGGAGAGATGCAGCAACTTCAGTCCTCCTCCCGCTCCTTCAACAGCTCGTCCGCGATCCGCGCCGCCCACTCCTCGATCGCACCGAAGTCGCGGAAGTCCCCGCCCTTCCCGTTGCGCACGATCGACTGGGCGATACGTCCCATGGCCCCTTCCTCCAGACACCCGCCGAAGGTGACATGGCCCCTGGCGTCGAGCCGGACCATGGCACGCCGTACGCCACGCACGGGCAGGATGTCCCGCTCGGATGCCGAGGCGTCCAGCGGGCCGCTGCTGAAGAACCACAGCGGGCGCTTCGCCAAGTAGCGGCCGTGCCGGCTCAGGAACCGGCGGGCGTCGCGGTGCCAGCGGCTGGCGTACAGCCCGCCGCCGACCACCACGGCGCCGTACGGCCTCACATCCGCGACGGACCCGGCGGGCAGCAGGTCGGCGGTGAGTCCCTCCTTGCGCAGGACCTCGGCTACGGCCTCGGCGATCTGCGCGGTCGATCCGTTCGTCGTCCCGTAGGCGACCAGCACGCTGGTGGGCATGACGGTCCGCCTCCTCTCAGTTCACAGGTGGCGCAGCCAGGTCTCGGAGACCCCGTGGTACTGCTGGTCCTCGGGCTGGATGCGGGAGTCGTCCGTCCGGTAGGAGAGCTTGTCGACGACCGCCACGACACCGTCGATCTGACGGGTCATGGAGGCGGCGATCTCCGTCTCGCTCTTGCGTTCCATGTGGCCGGAGAGCGTGACGACGCCCTCCACCACGGAGACGTCGATGCTGCTCGGCGCCAGCCACAGGGCACGGACCAGGACCTCGGTGACGACCTCGTCGCGGATCTCCGCGTCGGGCCGCAGGAAGACCTGGAGCACGTCGCGGCGGGTGACGATGCCGACGAGTCGTTGCTCCTCGTCCAGGACGGGCAGCCGCTCAACGCGGTGCTGCGCCATGGTCCGGGCGGCTTCGACAATGGTGTCGTCGGCGTGCACGGTGACGGGCGGCGCGGACATCAGCCGGCCGGCGGTGCGGGCTGCGGCCTTCGCGGCGCGCCGTTTGGCGCTGCGTGTCAGGCCGGCGAACCGGAACCGCTTCTTCGGCTCGTACGGGTCCGGAGCCTCGGACTGGTGGGCCATCAGGTCCGTCTCGGAGATGACTCCGATGACCTGGTCGTCCTCGTCGACGACGGGCAGGCCGCTGATGCGGTGTTCGCCGAGCAGGCGTGCCACCTGTTTGAACGGCGTTCCGTACGTGGTGCGCACGACCTCCGTGGTCATCACGGAGCCGACCTTGTTGTGCTTCATGGTGTTCCCTCCTCAGCGAAGTCGGCGCAGATACGGGTCCTGCGGCCTGCTGGGCAGCAGGCGGACGCGGGCATCGAGGACGGAGACTCCGCCCGGTGCCGCGAGTACGGGGTTGAAGTCGGCCTCGGCCAGCTGCGGCAGGTCGCTCGCCATCCGGGAGAACCGCAGCAGCAGTTGTTCGAGGCCTTCGAGGTCGACGGGCCGACTGCCGTGCGCGCCGAAGAGGAGCGGGGCGCAGCGCGGGGCCGTGATCAGGTCATGCACGTCGTGGTCGGTGAGCGGGGCGAGCCGGGCGGTGTGGTCGGCGAGGATCTCGGTCGCGGTGCCGCCGAGACCGAACAGGACGAGCGGTCCGAAGACCTGGTCCTGGACGACGCCGGCGAACAGTTCGGTGCCACGCTCGGCGAGCGGCTGTATGACCACTCCGGTCAGCAGTCCGGCGAACCGGGTCTCCAAGTCCCGGAAGGCGGTGCGTACTTGGGCGTCGCCGCGCAGGTCGAGGTGGACGGCGTGCTGTTCGCTCTTGTGCAGCAGGCCCGGCCAGTGGGCCTTCATGACGACCCGTCCGTCGGCGCCGCGCATCCGGTCGGCGGCGAGAACGGCGTCGTCCTCGGTCTCCGCCCAGGCCCAGGCCAGTTGGGGAATGCTGTAGCAGCCGAGGAGTTCGGCGCACTCGCGCGGGCCGAGCCAGCCGCCGTCCGGGTGCGCGTCGAGGTAGGTATCCACGACGGTGTGGGCACGCGCGGTCTCGACTCCGTCGAGTTCGGGGATCGTCCCGGCGGGCCGGGCGAGCCAGGCCGCACGCTGGGCGGCGTGCGCCAACGCCCGTGCCGCAGCCTGTGGTTCGGCGTAGGCGGGGACGGTACGACCGTCCGTGGTGGGCAACAGCTCGACGGGCAGAGCCTGTTCCAGCCGGACCACGGCAACGGGCTTGGGCCTGTGCCCCGTTGCTTGCGTCAACGCCCGGACGAGATCGTCGCCGGTCGCCTCCGCGACCGCCGTGGGGACGAGTGCCACGAGGACGGCATCGGCGCCGGCGTGCCGCATGACGCGGTCCACGCAGTCCTTGAGCTGCTCCTCCGAGACGGCCGCGGTGGCGTCGACCGGGTTGCCGATCGCGGCGCCTTCGGGCAGTACGGCGAGCAGGTCGTCGACGAGTTCGGGGGTGGGTGTCGGGAGGCTGAGCCCGGCCTCGGCGCAGGCGTCGGCCGAGAGGACTCCGGCTCCGCCCGCGTTGGTGACGATCACGACCCGGGAGCCGGTGGGCAGCGGCTGGGAGTGCAACAGGGCTGCAGATTCCAGGAGTTCGCCGACGGAACGGGTGGCGGTGATACCGGCCTGGGTGAACAGCGCCCCGCGGGTCATGGTGCGGGTGGCCGCGGCGGCGGTGTGCGAGGCGGCGGCGCGGCGGCCCGCGTCGGTGCGGCCCGCGTCGACGGTCAGCACGGGCATCCGGCGCGTCACGCGGCGCGCGGTGCGGGAGAACGCCCGCGGGTTGCCGAAGGACTCCAGGTGCAGCAGGGCGAGGTCGGTGGTGCCGTCGCTCTCCCACCACTGGAGCATGTCGTTGCCGCTGACGTCGAACTTGTCGCCCAGGGACGCGAAGGTCGAGACGCCGATGCCGAGCCGGGACAGCCCGTCGAGGAGGGCGATGCCGACGCCGCCGGACTGCACGGCGATGCCCGCGGTTCCGGGGCTCGGATGGTTGGCGGCGAAGGTGGCGTCGAGGCTCAGTTCCGGGTCCGTGTTGGAGACACCGAGGCAGTTGGGACCGACGAGCCGCATGCCGTACGTCCGGCAGGCCGCCGTCAATGCCTCGGCCTGTGCCGGGTCAAGACCCGCAGTGACGACGAGGAGGGCGCGTGCGCCCGCCTTGCCGCACTCCTCGGCGGTGGCCGGGACGGCTGCGGCGGGTACGGCGACGACCACGAGGTCGGGCGTCCGGGGCAGGGCGCTCACGGACGGGTAGCTCGACACGCCGAGGATCGAGGTGGCCGCCGGGTTCACCGCGAAGAGGCGACGGGTGAAGCCGCCGGCCTTCAGATGGTGCAGGATCGCCCGGCCCACAGAGCCGGCGGTGCGCCCCGCGCCGACGACCGCGACCGCGTCGGGGCGCAGCAGCGGTACGAGACTGGCGACGTCGGCGGCACGGCCCCGCGTCTCGGTGGCCGACAAGTAGTTCTCGTCCTCGGCGAGTTCGATGGTGCAGCGCATCTCGGGACCCTCGAAACGACGGGCGGTGCGCAGGCCGAGGTCGGCGAAGAGCCGCAGGATCTCGTGGTTCTCACTGAGCGCGTCGGCCGTGAACGTGGTGACGCCCTCGGCGCGGGCCACGGAGACCAGGTGCTCGACGAGGAGGGTGCCGACGCCCCGGTGGTGCAGTCCGTCGGCGACCGCGATGGAGATGTCGGCCGCTGTCCCGGTGCCGCCGGTGTCGTACTCGGCGAGCCCGATCACCTGACCCTTGGCCTCGGCCAGCAGCGCACGATATCCGGGGTGTGGCCGGCAGGCCCGGTCGGCCGCCATCTCGGCGGACCGGCGGCTCACCCCGAAGAACCGCAGCCGCAGGTTCTCCGGGGACATCTCCTCATAGAGTCCCTCCAGTTGGTCATGGTCGCCCGCCACGACGGGACGGATGCACACGGTGGTGCCGTCCGCGAGCAGGGCATGGACGGTGGGTCGGCTGAGCACGTCGTCCGTCATCACGGGTCTCCTCCAGGATTCTTCGACACTTCGAGCGTCCCGCGGAACGGAGAGAGGCCCCATGGGCTGCCTGGGGGCGGACCATGGGGCCGATCGGCCCTCAGGAACCCGCCGCACAGGCCCACCGCATGGGGCCTCTCGCGGTCGTGCTCAGTCGTCGGTGACCAGTGCTGTCAGGTCGAGGAGGCGGTTGGTGTAGCCCCATTCGTTGTCGTACCAGCCGAAGACCTTGGCCAGGGTGCCGTGCGCCTGGGTGAGGGCGGGGTCGAAGACGCAGGACGCGGGGTCGCCGATGACGTCGCGGGAGACGATCGGGGCCTTCGTCACGCGGATGATGCCGTTGAGCGGGCCGTCCGCCGCCTCGGCGAAGGCCGCGTTGACCTCCTCGGCCGTCGTCTCGCGGTTCAGGACGACGGTGAGGTCGGTGAGTGAGCCGTCCTCCACGGGGACGCGTACGGCGATGCCGTCCAGGGCGCCCGCCAGCTCGGGCAGTACCAGGCCGACGGCGCGGGCGGCGCCGGTGCTGGTCGGGATGATGCTCAGGGCGGCCGAGCGGGCCCGGCGCAGGTCCTTGTGCGGGGCGTCGAGGAGGGACTGGTCGTTGGTGTAGCCGTGGATGGTGGTCATCATGCCGCGCTCGATGCCGAAGGTCTCGTGCAGCACCTTCACCATCGGGGCCACGCAGTTGGTGGTGCAGGACGCGGCCGAGACGATCCGGTCGCGGTGCCGGTCGTACGTCGTGTCGTTGACGCCCATCACGATGGTGGCGTCCGCGTTCCTGCCCGGGGCGGACAGCAGCACGGTGTGGGCGCCGGCCTTCAGGTGCAGGGCGGCGGAGTCGCGGTCGCGGAAGCGGCCGGTGGACTCGATGACGATGTCGGCGCCGTAGTCGGACCAGTGCAGGGCCGCCGGA
>Ga0307515_10004393_pt1 | contig 29207 bp, 36 predicted proteins | sample 17_EM_MG_FD_194513 | JGI IMG/M metagenome (GOLD analysis project Ga0307515, IMG submission 194513) | Populus trichocarpa ectomycorrhiza microbial communities from riparian zone in the Pacific Northwest, United States - 17_EM | ecosystem: Host-associated > Plants > Roots > Unclassified | place... | reverse complement strand
GATTGGCTAAACTGGAATGGCGACTTGGATAATCCAAATGACAGCGATGAGGATTGCGCAGCGGACGATGACTCTGATATAGAGCACAACAATTGCATCGAGGATCCGGAATGCCCAGAGCAGCAGGATGTGAGCGCGGCGCCAAATGTGCCCAGATTGGTTCGGCCGACACGGAAGTCAAAGAGACAGGCTGAAAAGGTGTTGGTGACAGTCCTTGCAGTTGAAACGTGGAGAAACAAAGGAGGGAAGAAAAAGTAGGACAGAATGCGTCAATGGTTCACCAGCTTTATGTAGCTTGACCGAGAGTTTCAGTTCGAGATATATTATGGGCGAATGGTATGTAACTTGTGAATATCTGTTCATAGGTAGATGTATAGCAGGCGCAATGAATCTTTTGGCATGATACATCATTTTTAGTGGTGTGAGAGTGAACAGTGCAAGATAATGACACCGCTCGGCTTTGCGACAGGGTTGAGTCTCAATCAAGCAGAAAGCCAACCGGTACAGTCAAATCAGGATGAAAACAATTATGGACGGCAGCAGATGATGAATGGACAATACATTAAAATGACCATCAACGGAGCGTCAACGATTTGTGGTCTTGAAAGTACGGTAATTCACCAGTGACTTGGTCGATGTTATGCATAACGGACGTATTCGCAGCTTCTATTGGCAAGAGAGATAGCAACGCGGTCACCGCCCCATTCTTAGCATGAGCGTCAACGGAGCGTCAATGATTTTTAGCTTTGCATCTTGAGTAAGTTATGTTCCGACTGGTTGCATCCATCCATTTATGCGATATTGGCAGCCTTTACGGGCAAAAGCAACAGCCAAATGCTCCCTGCAGCATCCTGAAAATGAGCGTCAACGGAGCGTCAACAGTTTTAGGACATGCATATTGCGTAATCAAGGCATCGCGCGGATTCTCGCGTGCATAACTGTATTATTGACTGCCTTTCTAGGCAAAAATACTATATATTGAAGGTGAAACACAGATACCAAATCAATCGATATTGCAAACTGCTCAACAAGCAAAAGCTCATTAATGGTTGCTGAAAACTTCATTTTGATAAGATACTATTAACACACTGCAAGAACAAGAGCCTTATATGAATCTATAGATGGACCCGCTGTGCGACCCGCTGACAACCCGCCCAATTCAGACGGGTTGGGAGTTTACCATGGAACCGTACCCGAGTGGGCAGTTCGGGTTTATAGACGACCCGGACGGCCAATTTTGCAACGGTTCGGTTTGGACCCGGACCCGGACCCGAAGTGACGGTCCGGAACCGTTGCTAACACTTGATATTTGTCATTGGTGTCTTTACTGTTAGAAGATGTATTCCGACATCAGTGCTAACATCACCAACTGCTCTCATGACCACCAACGAAGGATATTGTACATATTAGCAGAATGACGACCAGATGATGATTCTGCAATTGACCACGATAGTCTTTGGCTGCCCTTCATTTAGAAACCACATTGTGACCCGCCACCTCACCCTCCACACCAGAACCGTGGGGACACAGAAGCTCACTGCAAACATGCAGGTTTTGATCCTGACCAACGTCGAGTTTGGAAATGTATTCATGATATTCCACTATTGGTTCACCATGGTAAATGCATATGCCCGTGTATGGCTTCGTCAAATGGTATATCAATAGATTCAGTTGCAAGATAGTTATGGTAATATACTGAGGTAGCAAGTATGTATGGCAACCTAAAATTATCGCTAGAGATCTAATGCACATGCAGAGATCACCATATGGCTAGTACTAGCAATAGGTCAGGGGAACCCGCCAGCTGTCCGGATTCGGACAGGAAATATTGTTCGGTTCGGTTGCAGAACTGTCCAAAAACCACAGCCGCAGCTTCTTGGCGGTCCAGACCTGGCCACATACCTGGTAATCCCCGGGTTTCGCCGCGTTTGGCTAGACCCGTCGGGTCCAATCTCCTGTTCTGCATTTCAGACTGTTCAATTCATGGTCGTATTGAAATATCCTAGTATTAATTGTAAAATATTAAGATTGTACCTCGGTGTTCTTTTTTGGATGTGGTGGCCGCCTTGGTGATCAAACGATGGGGAGAGACACTCCCTGCCGGATCCTGGAAATGAGCATCAACGGAGTGTCAAAGATTTTTGGTCTTGCATCTTGGGTAATCTGAGTGGCCATAGGTTGCAGATAGTCATAACTGAGGTATTGGCATGCTTTATAGGCAAAACAAAAAGCGACATGCTCCCTGCCCCATCATGAAAATGAGTGTCAACTCAGCGTCAACAATTTGAGGTCTCGCATCTTGGGTAATCTATGTGGCACATGATTGTAGTCCACTATTAAGCAGGAATTGGCAGCATCTCTGCGCAGATAAGAATGCGACATTCCCGCGACAGCCTCCTGGATAGTAACAACTCATTTCATTTACAATGATGCAATGAGGAGACAATGACTGATTTAGCCTAGAGAAACGGTCAAAACATCGTATACAGAAAATGACTGACGCATCGCGCTTTGAGTACCCATGATGAAAGGCCAAAAATCGTTGAAGCTCCATTGACACCCATTTTCATGAAGGGGCACAGAGCGTGTAGCTATCTTTTTCCCGTATATAGGTGGCTAATATGTTGATTATATATAGGAACGACCATATCGCTGTTGAATTACCTTACTAACCGGACCAAAAATCGTTGACCCTCCGTTGACTCTCATATTCAGAATGGGGCAGGGTGCGTGTGGCTCGCTCTTTTGCAGATAAAGCCATCCAATACCGCATTTATGAATTGTCTGAACGGATCGCCACCCAGATTACCAACGATGCTAGACCACAAATCATTGACGCTTATTTTGCAATGGGCAAATCCACAATATGTCATCATTTAATTTGGCCTACCATATCATTAACGGTGTTTTGGCTGCCTTTGTACAGTCTTCATGTAATTTCTTCTTTATCACTACATTGTTCTTTCATAATACATATAAATATATCCTTTAAAATACACTTTAAAGTGTCAGCTAATTGTAGATAATATTACACTCCAAAGACACGTTCCATTCTATCAATGCTCATCTTCACTGTCAGGTTCGCTCAATAGGCTGCTGCCTTCTGCACAATTGATCTCAGCTGCATTACCACGCGGCAGATAGTGTACTAACCAGTGGATGTTCCTTTATCAGCCAGCGAATCTGGATTGAAATCTGTATTGCGCTTGCAATCCTTGGCCTATGCATCATGATTGAAAAATTGAGTGCTGGGAAGTGGAGTATGGAAATACCCATATCTGGCTGGCTCACCTTTGATTTCGCAAACATGATCTGCCTCATTATCACCGGGTGGCACAGGTGGCGTTCCAGGCGGATGTGGGCTCGGTTCTGGTGTCGGCTGTCTGAGTCGCCCTGGTCGAGGTGCACCCGTGCCGTTGTCCCTCCTGCTGGTCTGGGGATTCTGTTCTGTGGCATTTTGGCAAGGGAGGCAGCCGCCCGTTTGATTATCTCGAAGCATAGCTGGGTGTCTTTGCATCGCAGCCTTCACATTTTTAAGCCCAGGAATCTCAACTCCACGCTTCTTCTCTTCTCGGACTTCGGCAAAAGGTTTCTTGATTAGGAATTGTGTTTCCTCAACTGCGGCGCACAAAAACCCTCGATTGGCCATTTTGGCCATATTCAAGGCAAGGTGCATGTCAGACGGTTCTAGCTGTACCCGACCTCCTTGCCTTGCCATAGTTGCAGACATGTTGAAAACCTACAAGACATTAGTTGTTGCATCTACACATCAGATTCGGCTAGTACCTCTACCATATACGCTTCCGTAGCATCATCTAACATGGTTAAGGGCTGTTTGGTCCACTCGCGGGGATTCTGATCACTAAATTTGTCCCCAAAAATGCCAGAGCTGAATACAACATGATGTACGATTTCGCGGACTGTGCGGGCAAATACCTTGGTCAAGCATGGAGGTTTCCTGTTATGAGCGGTTAGAAATTGGTCATGCAGCTCTCTACATACAGCAGCTGCATGTTATATTGATAGTTGATGGCCGTCTACCTTGATTCAACAATACTCACATCCGGTCGCGTGCTGTTTCTTGTTCTTGCTGCTTCCGGATTTATGTTCAATTCCCAACTGTGCGTCTAGGGTCATGTTCTCGGTGGCTGCATTTGCAGCGTCGCGGTGAGCTAAGTGGTGTCTGTGTTTTAGTTGGGTCTCAGCGGGTGGCATATTCAAATAAGCACGCATCGTGCTGCTAGATTCTGTTCCACTCTCAGCGTGATGAGGTGTCTGTGGAGCCATGATTTGCTGCATTGGAACTGAAGAAATGATGATAATGAAAAGAAGTGGGAAGTCCTGAGCGAGATGATGACGAAAAGAAGTGGGATGTCCTGAGGGATATATAGTTAGTTTCAAGTCAAAATGGCATGCTTAAAAGCCAACTTGCACGTTCTACCCAAGCTGAATCCTGCTGTGTATAGCTGCTGGTTGCACGGGTTTCCAACCTTCCTGCGATTTGCACCCAGTTGGTGCGATGTTGTGTGTTTGTTTACAGGGACAAATCACGGTGAACAACTGCCGAAATGTCAGGTTTGCGAGATATACACATTACATTCTCCGACTGGAGGGACATCTGCTGACGTTTGTCTCAACAAATCCCATGGATCGTCCTTTAAACAGACGCTAAATGATGAACGGTTAGCATTCCTATTCCCAATTCAGTCACACTCAAAACATAGATTTTGCTTTGTTCAAGTCGATGAAGCATACCAACCTCGACATAAAAGATGCAGCTTGCCTCTATGTGGTCCATATCTTGCAACATCCAACATCTCATCTATCAACAATGTCAACACACAATACAATGTTCATTGCTCGGAAAACAAACCTTTCGCCATTACCTGCAGGCGAACACAGCACATCGATAATACTTTCCACACGACGACGTCATCAAGCGACGGAAGGCAAGAGCTGCTTGGACGCAGACAGGGTCAGAGCTCTTGGAGCGTTGCGCAGCTTGCGAACCAAAAAGAAGCTAGGGCCGCGGGGACCATGAGAAACACACTGTTTAACCAATGAAGAGTAGGAGAAATGGATCGAGGATTATGCGGACAGAGAGACCGCTGTGGCAAGAAATCAAGTTGAAGAAGCAGAGACAGCAATTCAGCAGGTGCAGGAAGCAATGAGAAATGTTGAAAACGCGGGATTGACAACCACCAAGCCTGAAATAACATTTGAGGAGATATTGAACGCCATCGGCGATAGTCTGAGTGATCTTTCATGTTCCGACGATTGGGATGATGTGGAAGACAAGGATGATGATGAAGAAGATCCTGAGTTGGGCAAGCTTAGTGAAGATGATGAACCCGGCTGGGTGATGGCCACAATCTCCAAAACAGTACAGCATCGCATGGAGCGTTTTTGGCAGAAGCAGATAAAGCTGGACGACTTGGCATAACGAGGCTGAGTAGACGCGGCCGACTACTTCTGTGAGACAGATGAGAAGTACTTGACTACCGAATTGCAGGTTCTGGCTGTCATTCAATCGTGAAGGGAACAGGATTCAACCAGTTCTGCACCGACGACATTTGGTGTGCCAAAGGCAACAATTGATAGCGTCCCCGGAAAATTGAGAACGCTGCAAGTGACTTCTCAAATGTTGAGTCGTCAAATGCGGCTTGGATTTCAGAAACCAGACATACGAAGGCATTCCGTCCCTCCCGACCGCCCCAGCGCCTGATTCGTCAATGATTCAGATATCAAAGGGTGTTGAACCTGTAAGCTATAACCACTGCTCATTGCGTCCCAAACTAATTGTCATACAGAAATTGGTTTCCGACAAAGACATGGTGACGGCTCCTGGGTGGACGTAGGAACGAATAGGCAAATTGGCATTCGTGACAATGTATCACTCCGAAAGGCAATAGATGACCCTATTTTGCTACATGTCAGCTGTTACTTGATTTCAGTGACCAAATTGTGAGATATCATAATTTTTCTGTGCATGTGCAAGGGTCGGATAGTCCATGCCATTGTTTTAGAATTCAAATTGTATTGACTGATGACCAATGATCGTGATATCGTCCTACTGGTTACTGTTAAGTCACACAATTTGGACTCAATTAGAGACGAAACACACTAACTAAATTTAAGTCAGTGAAGTCATACTAGTCATAGGTCGAGCAGTCAATGCGCAACACAAACCCAGAAGAATGACGACCGTCATGCTGCATACGATCATGCAGCCAACTGCATAACTTCCTGCCCAGACCCGGTGCACATGGTCGTGATTTTGAAAATTCCTTAAGGTATGTCATGGAAATCACACAGAACGAGCTGGATAAGGAAATGTGAGGAAGTTGGCTAGATAGATCAAAAACTAGTATGCGGATATATATGCAGTTAATTGCCAGCCGAAAGGGCTGGAACATGATTGTCTAACATCATTTATCACACAGATAACGTGTCAAGTGGTGGATCAGAAATTGAGAGGCTTGGAAGTTTTTGGATTCAAATTTTTATATATAAAAAGGATATATTGGCTGCCAATAACCACTGTATGCATTTTTGCAGACAATTATTGGGCATCCACGGAGTGTTAGGATGTGATTAAGTTGAGCATCAACGGAGTGTCAACGATTTTTGGTCTTACCACTTCGGCAAACAAACGGCTGCATAGTCACATCCTTCTAAAGTGACTGTATTGGCGGTTTTTATAGGCAAAAAAGATAGTGACATGCTCATTGAGCCATCCTGGAAATGAGCGTCAACGATGCGTCAACGATTATTGGTCCTGTATCTTGGATAATTGAAGGGTTAAGCAAACCCTTCAACCCATGATCTTAGTTTCGGCTGCCTCTATGGGCAAAAATGCTACCGATGATATCGCTACCACTTCCTGAAACCGAGTGGCAATGGAGCGTCAACAATTCTTGGTCTTGCATGATGGACACTCAAAGTGCTGTGCGTCGACGTTAACCCATCATCAATGTATCGGCAGCCTTATTGGGCAAAATGCTAGTGACGAGACAGCGACCACCTCCCAAAAATCAGTCTCAACGCAGTGTCAACAATTTTTGGTCTTGCATCTTGCACACTCTAAAGGCTGAAGAATGACATTAACCAATACTCAGCTTATCGGCTGCCTTTATGGGCAAAAATGGTCCTGATGATACAGCTACCACCTCCTGAAAATGAGCATCAACGGAGTGTCAGCAATTTTTGGTCTTGCATCTTAAACAATCTATGGGCTATGGATCGTAGTTGTCCCATATTCAACTTATCGGCTGCCATTATGAGGCAAAATGCTAGTGACGATATTTCTACCGCCTCCTGAAAATGAGCATCAACGGATCGTCTATGATTTTTTGTCTTGCATTGTAGACAATCTAAGGGTTTTGGAACGTCGTTATCCCATATTCAACTTATCAGCTGCCTATGTGGGGATAAATGCTACTGACGACATTGCGTCCGCCTCCTACAATTCAGCGCCCACAGACCGTCAACAATTTTTGTGGGGGTTCAATCAGCCACCCAGCAATGAACTGCATTGTGTTGTTCCTGAATTGAGTCTCACGCAGTCAGTCTTTGCATTATATTGTTGTATACAACTTCGCAAATATGCTTGCAATGTCTCACAGATCTAATTATTCTTTGGTTGTAGCTCTGGCCAATATATAAGAATCTGCATTCTTCTTTACTCTGATGTAACTTTTGGCAGCCTCAGGAGTCGGATCACGCAGCAATCAAAGTCCTACTGCGATGTCAGATTCAAAATCTTTCAATACCTCATTGCTTGAGGTTATAATCTCTTTCAAGGATGATGGTGAGTTAATTGGTGATTTGAGCGACCTTACTTTACAAACCATCTTCGATGCTTGCTGGGCATCAATGCATGTAGGCTCGAGGTGGCCTATTACTTGGAATAATCCTAGACATGCGCCTTCGTGGCGATTCTATTTACACAGGGGAATTCAGGAGACTGGCAGCCCTGGCATCGTATGTATTGTGTGTCATCAAGTTCTTCGCCATCCATCCGAACATGGGACCAGCTCAATGGGGAAACACTTGCTGTCAAAAGCTCACATCGCAAAGGGAAACAAGTTAACAGAGTGAGAGGTCACTGAATGGACTAGTTCGACGGTTGATGAAACTGCTTTGGCCATATTCAAGTAGCGAGGAAGTCTAGGAATAACAATAGTCAGTTCGCAGAGGAAAATCCTATTAGACTTCCAGGTTGTTACATATTGACGAAAATGACAGACAAAACGTTCCAAACTGGTAGCTAAGGGCCTTGAAACTTCCTGATTTCCCCAAGACAAGTGCAATCGCTACCTCATGTTAGGATTTGTTTCAGCTCATATTCCATGGAATGCTACATCAAATCTAGAGCAACTACGGTCATATGTGGCGTTACGCGATGAACTGGTGCTGCCGTCCGCTACGACCCTTAGCAGCATTTCCCGGGGGGAATATCCACTGACCATGGATCCAATTAAGAAGCAATTGCCATCACGAAATAAGGTTAGTTTAGTTTTGGATGGATGGACATCAACAATCAAACTAGCGATAACGTCCGTCTTCGCATATTATCTGGATCGCAATTGGGCAATGTGTGAAGGTCAACTCGCTTTCGATGAGGTTGATCGCCTGTTCTTTTCCTGTTTCGAAAGCTAATTAAGGATGATAGGTCAAGGGCCAACATCCTGGAGCAAGGCTAGCCGTACTTTTCAAGGATGTCCATGATCGTATTGAGCTTACAGACGGCCATTTGCTTGGAATTGCGATTGATAATGCCTCCTCAAATTACTCGATGACACGCAAGCTGCATTCAACACTTGAGTCCTCTGGAATCGAGTGGCCTGCATTGAGGAACCACATACCGTGCATGGCACACCTCATGCTGCTCAATGTTAATTAAATGCCATGACCACCAGTGGTTGGCCGGCTTCTGATAACTTAGCTGGGCACCCCTTTGGGGTGAATGCAAAATGATTACAAACAAACAAACCTGATACTGCTGGCTTTAGGTGCATCCAAGAGCAGTCTGGGTGTAAAAGGCCATACCAAGACTTGGGAAGCCCATGAGCACGATTAGCAATTTGGAGAGAATGAAAGCATAGGCATTGGGAAGAGTCAAAGACTTTGAAAAGAGGGCAATGCTAGAATCAATCAGGTGTCGGCCATTAGACCAGGTTTAGCAAAGATAATTGAGAAAGTACATATTTCATTAAATTTTGAAAGTCCTGAAACTGATTTTCATATAGCAGAGAATGCTTCCGGTATTGATTACGCTAACACCTGGTCATCGACACGAGTTCATTCACTGTCAAACACCCAAAGTCCACATCACAGTACTTCCTGTTATGGATGCGAAGACCAATTGGAACTCTACACTGGAGCTGCTCGAGCACGCCTACCGACCGCTGGAATTCACACCCGAGTGTCTTCAAAATCCAAAATATACTGATTACCGGCCACTTTTGACAACTCAACATGAATGGACCATTGTGAAGTATGTCATGGAAGTGTTGAGGCCATTCCGATATCGGACTCTTTGGATGTCGAAGAGGCATACAGTCTCATTGCATCACATTATCAGAGTGAACAATGACATGTGCGATCACATCGATGGCGTGATGGGATCTTTGCCCAAGGAAGTGACTCAATGGAAGCGAGACTTGTTCTTCCCCGTGAAGTTAGCTCGACAAAAGCTATGCAAATATTATGCTCAAGTGACTCCATTGAAGGGCATGCTCCTCATTTCGGCACATATCCTCGATCCTTTCCGGAAGCTCGGATCGTTTAGAAAGTGGGACAAAGGGATGGATAAAACAACTGAGGACGAGACATCCTATACAACCCAAAACCAAGAGGCCTTTCTGAAGTATGTGCAGAATGAATACAGTGCCAAACATCAACGTGTGCCAATCAATAAACTCGAAAGATTACCGAGCAGCAATCTCATCCCCTCTTCAACGGCTTAAGGATCCTGTCAATCATCCTTTGATCCATATGATTTGTCCATCGATGATGACAAATACATAACGCCTACAAATGTGGCTGCAACGACACTCGGAAGAAGCGATCGCGCAGCACGCTTATTGACTCCCGCCAGGCTGTATCTGGATTCGCCGCCTGAGGCACCAATGAACTGGGGGCAAATCAATCCAAATCTCAATGATTACCACTCGGACCCGATGGACATTAGCAGTACATTTTGGTCGCCGGGCGAAACTGACTGCTGGCGCCAACAAGAGGAAACGCACTCCAAGTGTACCGATCTCTCCAATGTGGCACGCGACATATACTGTATCATACCATATGGTGTCGGAGTGGAGGCCAGTTTTTCCCTTCGCCGAAATGTTATAGGCTGGAGGCAGACAAAAACACCAGGCGGGACCCTTCGTGAAAAAGTCATTGTAAGGCAGTTCGCTCGAGCCAATATTGGGATTTTGGCAGGCGCTGGCCCATTATTGGATCCAATGAACACAGAAAACGACTCGGAAATGAAGTCAGAGGCAGAGGAAAGGAAATTGCACAAAATGGCGAAGGTTCACGACCTTTTGGAGATGTGGTGGGGCATCCAAAACTGACGTGCTACCCAGACGCAATCTCGGGCTCGAAACAAGCAGACGACCGCCATGTGATACATTTCGGACACGGAAGAGATTGTCAAAGCACCCTGATCACTCTTCCAACATGATGGTGTGGTGGCATTTAAATTGTCAGAAAGATCTCCTTTGCGACCACCGTTGTCTGCAAAGGACCACCTTGGACGACGAACTCAAAGTTTGAATGTTTGCCGAGTGCAGATAATCAACTGCCATCCAGTCGGAAGTTATGAGGATATCACACCTGGAACCATTCCGGACACTGAAGATTGGCATAACTGGAACGGGGACTTACTTCATCCAAATGACTGAGAAGACAATTGCGCAGCAGACTTTGCTTCTGATATAGAGCAAGACAACAGGATCTCGGATCTGGAATGCCCAGAGCAGCGGGATGTGAGCACCGGACGAAATGTTCCCGGATTGATTTGGCCTACTCAGAAGTCAAAGGGAGAGGCTGAAACGATGGTGATGACGGTCAATGCAATCGAAACGAGGAGGAATACGGGAGTGAAGACAAAGTAGGACAGAATGCGTCAATGTTTCACCAGCTTCATTATGTATCTTGACCGAGAGTTATAGTTGGAGATATATTATGAGCAATTGGTGAGCAGTAGCTTGTGAATACCGGTTGATAAACAGATGTATAGCAGGCGCAATGAACCTTTTGACAAGATACATACATTGTAGTCATGTGAGAGCGAACAGCGCAACAATGTTACTGTGCTTGGCATTACCACAGGGCCAAGTCTCAATCTGGGAGAAAGACAACCAAAAAGTTCAGATCATGATGAAAACTAGTATCCATGGCAGCAGATGTCGAATGGACAATAGTTTAATTTGAGCATCAACGGAGTGTCAACGATTTGTGGTTTTGTAAGTACGGTAATTACACAGTGATTTGGTCGCTGTTATGCATAACTGATATATTGGCAGCTTTTCTAGGCAAAAGAGACAGCAACACGGTCACTGTCCCAGTCTGAGAATGAGCGTCAATGGAGAGACAACAATGTTTCCCTTCGCATCTGCGGTAATTTATGTTCCGATTGGTTGGAGACACCCATTTGTCAGATATTGGCAGCCTTTACTGGGGAAAACTAGAGCGACATGCTCCCTGCCCCATCCTGAAATTGAGTGTCAACGGTGCATCAATGATTTTCAGCTTCGCATTTTGGGTAATTTATGTTCCGATCGGTTGCAGACATTCATTTATCAAATAGTGGTAGCCTTTATTGGAAAAACAACAGCGACATGGTCCCTGCCGCATTCTGAAAATGATCGTCAACGGAGCATCAACAGTTTGAGTTGTTGCATTTTTGGTAATCAAGGCATTGCGCAAATCTTCACATTCACAATAGCATTATTGACCGCCGTGATAGGCAAAAATACAATATATCGAAGGTAAAACACTGATTCTAAATTCATCGATATTGCAAGCTGCAAAGCATGCAATAACATATTATTGGTTGTTGATAATGTGTTTTTGATAAGATATTATTAAGAACCTCCAAAAATTGGAGCCTTATGTGAATCTATGGATGGACCCACTGGGCGACCCGCTGACAACCCGCCCAATTAGGATGGGTTCCGAATTTACCATCGAACCGTACCCGAACTGATGGTTCGGGTTTGTTGACAACATGCACCGCCAATTTTGCAAAGGTTCGGTTTGGACCCGGACCCGGACCCGACGTGACGGTCCGGAACCGTTGCTAACACTACATATATCAAGGAGGTGTGACCCGGCCCTGGGCACGTTATATGCCGTCGTGCCGTTACATTGTCATCCTCTTTTGGGGCAGACCACCTGGGCTGTATCACCCTGTACAAGAGTTGAAAAGAATGAAGACAATCAAGCAACTGTTCAATATGTGCAAATGTACAAACCCATAAGTCTTACAACCGATCAGTACCATATGGTAGCTATTTGGAGGATCTGGTACGGAGGGAAACTCCACCTCCAAATGACTTATCTCCACAGGTGTTAAAAACCTGTGTCAACGCCATTTGTACTGGTCCGAGATCCAACGAAGTAAAGAAGTAAGGAAGTAAAGAAATAAAGCGAAGAGAAGAGAAGGAAGGAACATCCAAAGTAACACCCTCCTCCATATCTCCACTACCGGAATGTCCGGCATCCGACCGTCCAATCATACAGTCGTAACTCGTACCAAGAATAAGCCATCGTTAAAGTAATCACGTTGAAATCCCCCATCATAGAATGACCCTCTCCTTGACTCGGCAGCATCGATGGTGGCATCCGCTTGCTGCTGTTCATCATCACCATCGCCATTGGCCATTGTATCTTGAAATCTAACTTGAAAGCATCCCAGTAACCGGTTAAACTCACTATAGTTGCAGGTGCGGTTGCACTCGAGCTCTCCCAATTCCTCGTGAACAACTCCGTAGGCCCAGCCCATCAGTGATCATTGTTGCGGTGTTGGAAGCTGCATCGGTAGTCATACTCACGCTGGGTCAGCATGGATGATGCAGTCTTGACTTCTCGGTGTGGATTGTGGCGTCTGCTCTTGGTATCATTGCCATCAGTGATGGTCAATCATAAAGACCTCATATCTATCTCGCAAGCTTCTAATGAAATGGTCATTCCTACCACATATATATTCAAGCGTATTTGCGCTCTCCAGACCCTCATGCATAGCTCTCTGCGCTAGCCTCGATATCTGACATCATCTCTTGCGGCCAGTGGCTCTCCCCGGTGCGCATCAGTGGTTACATCAATTCTTGTTTTGTATCGGCCATGCAGGCCTCAAGGCCCCCAGTGTAGTCGTTCGGCATTTATTTTGGTAGGCCGTTTGGTAAAACATATAAGTTGGTGCCTTTGGTAGATAGAGCTCACGATCATACTAAGTTACTGTGCCCAACATTCAAGGCAATCCAGTGATCGTCGCATCATCTCTCCGGTGCTCTTGCAGTCACACTGATCATCCTCCAAGTCGGGTCGCTTGTAGGTGAACTTAATATCTGCCCTGTGATTGGTGCACTTATCATCTCCAATTTCTCACCGGCATTCGTCCGGGTATGCTTTCCACTCTTTCTCCAGGTGTGCTCGAAGTTACTTGTCTGGGTATTCGTATCGTCTTTTGCTGAGTTCGCTTACCGATTCATCTCCATGTGCATCGGTTGATTCATCTCCACGTAAGCTTGTTGACTCTGATGGTTATCTCTTCCAAGGTAGGCTCATTGACTAATCTCCAGTGGGGATTCTCTGCCGGTCAGTGCACTCCAAGGTGCTACCTCCCACCACTTCCAGTACAGTGCTTGCTTGGAGTAGGAGTTGATATTGATTCCGGTACGGTCATCCGCCTATTGTTCCTCGTATCTCCGCCGATGACTAATCCATTACAGCTTCTTCTGGTGCCATATTGGTTGGTTAGCCTTGATTCTGTTGTTGAATTTCCAGCAGCAGCTGGGTATCTCGGGATGGTCGACACTGAGTCGGGATAGCTGACCCTGAGTCGGGATATCACGCGGGATTGAGACTTGCGCAGGCGGTTTCTGGATTGATCTTTTGGTGCGTTTGCCATCAACTCGCTGGGTGCACTTTTCGCGGTTATCTGAGTACAATTGTTGCTTCTCCTCCATGTGCTGATGCCGATACTAGACTCCTCTGTTGGTGAATGCGTTTCAAGTTGCTTCGTTCCTGCACTTTCAGTACCATACTTGTTCGCGGTAGGGGTTGTTGCGATTCCGGAACTGACACCCACCCCTTTAAAGATCATTGCTCCGCCAAGAATTTAGCTCATACGGCTTGTGTGGTATCAGGATTGTAGCTTTGACTCAGGATCTGATTCAGGATCGTATTTAGCATTGAATCTCTGGCATGTTGCTGCATAATTTGGTATCTCGGAATAGTGCTCTAAATAGTGGTCGGTATCGTACTCGCTGGAACCATAACGCCAGCAGAACATCATGTATCTGCATGTCTGCTCTCGATTGCAACACTGTAGCTTGAAATCAAACTGAGTGATCCAGAGAATGGTATAACTTCGCATAACCTCAATACCTTCATTGAAGAATATGAGATTGATTTTCATTGGTCTCCCATGATGCATCTCCTGAGTTCCATCTGCTGTCATCCACCTCTTCTTATCCATCAATAACCTGTCGCGATCCATTTCCGGCTGTGATCCATTTCCGTCTGTGATCCAGTTGGTTCCAGCTATTCATATCCACCATGTTCATTATTGTGCTTGAAAGGGCCGCATTCAGTGACTTCTCCTATAGCTTTGTTAGCTCTCAGAAGGTCATCGTTACTAACCTCCATAATGTCCGTCTTCCTTTGACCCTTCATCACAGTCCCATAATCCATCGTGTGACATATCGTCCATCATAAGAAAATACCCACTCATTGATCTGTCCATATGGCATGGGATCTTTAAGTCCAAATCCATGATCCGGCTTCCTGACCACTTGATCTTGTTTCACCCAATTGCAGGAATACTGCTTCACTCTGATATATTGTGAATACACTCATTTGGCAAATCGTAGCCGGGCTCCAAATCAATTGCAATTGACCATTGCGGCTGGAGTGTCTCCGCCTTGGCTTGGCTGAACCTCCACGAAATCTCCATATATTGCTGCATAAGTCCTCCATCATCTGTAACCACCGTCATTCTCTTGGTACCGGCTCGATCTGCAAACGATTGTTCTCAGTTGATAATAGTTATCGAGTGGTAGAGGCATCTCCAGGAGTCCGGAATTAAACGGTTTGCCCATGGAAGAGTCCAGCCCCGCCGTCCAGTACTCCCTTTATGTCTCTGTGTGCCAGTAACTGTCATTCAAGGCCCACATTGTTGGTACACTCTTCTCCCGCAACTACCGCCACTGCTCCCTCATCGCCTGTCCAGTGCCTGGTGCTTATCTCACCACTCAAGATGCTTTCAATGGTCACTCCCAGCAGCCGTATACAAACTCTCACTCTTAGGAACAAAGTCCAAACGATGTCCTCACTGGCCAGTTGATCATCAAAGGTATTGGTTCCAAGTATTGAACTATTCAAAACACCGCCGCCTCCTTCGGAACACACCTCCTGCCAATCTGTGATCCAGGTACATTCCCAGGGCATCCCTGATGGCCTGCCCGGTCGACTGTCGCCTCTTCCGCTCACCGTGGGATTGCAGAGGCTAAGTTGAATGCTTTGCAAGTCGATGCTAATGTCCCAGCTTACAGTGTATCCACAGTGGTTGCCACCACTTTATACAAATCTGCACATAAGGGGAATCGCGTACTTCTCTCGCCAAATTGGGACTGTCTGACAACCAAATACTAACCTTGCCTCACCCAATTGGAACTGTCTGACAACCAAATACTTGTCCATTCCCATGTGGGCATACGACACATCAATTGATCTTCTTTGCGCTTTTTAAATACAAGCGAAATCTGCTGCACTCCTGAGAGTGCCCAGACAGTCCATCCTCAGGTAGCCCGGTGGATTCTCAGAATCCCAGCTACAAATAACAATCTCCATTGCAATCCTGAAACCCTCTTCGTATGCCATGGTATGGATGCATCCATATGTACTCGTTGCTGATCCGCTTTCGTTCACTTGTTTCACGAAGTTGAATGGAGTTGGGGCAGATGGCTCACACTGCTCACAACGAACCGATTTGGTAGTCCAAGCAGGTGCCAAAGGTGATATTTGACAATGCTAATTGTGAATCGTATCTCCTAGACAGATTAGATTATTTGGGGGTAACTATACTTCCCTTACGGAGCAGTGAGAACATCTGCAACCGCTCCTCCTGTGTTGCATTGATGACTTCTTCTGAGTCTTAGTTGTTGACATCCAAAGCTATTGATGAAACTCCTAACCATCCAAAATGTAGATAACTTCATCAAGCGGTGTAGAAGGTAATCGCGATTGGTACTGCCATTGGCTGCAGTGCCAGATTTGAATCGTGTGTATTGCATAAATCCGCCCTGATCCTTCATAGATGCACTTCTTTCATGGCATCTGCCCATTTACGCTGTTCGCAGGTTCGCTCGCCTCAGACGCATATAAGCATAGCTGCACTTTGGAGAGTAATTGTGGCCTGTGTCATCTCGATAGCACACATGAGATTGTTGCCATTATTGGATTTGTGATCGAAGAACTCCCTTTCAAAGGGCCAGCTTCGGAATAGCTGTTGACACAACCTGGATAAATGCATGCGCTCTGTAATTGTCCGTGCAATCGTTGATTGTCCCAATTGGATGGTTACTGATCGAATCTCATTGATGCCACAATTGATGGTCTTCAAGTTCTTGTATGATGAATGCATTACAATTGACATCGACTGATGTTGTCGCTGACATGTCTCCTGGCCAGCTGGCATCTGGAATCGACTCGAAATTATCTCTCCTACGATCAGTCTCAATTGGGTGGTTAATTTAAACCTCTTTGCATCCGCGATTCATAAATCTCAAATCTGTATGATTTCTCCTTCCTAGGTATCGCGACGTGTCTCTGGATGATTAGTCTCTGGAATCTGCACAAGATCGTCTCTGTTACCGTTAACGTCAATTAATTACACATTTCAAGACACTTCGCTCATGCAATCGGTGCTCTCAAATGGGTATAATATCTCACGCTTAGATTGCTTAGCGTGACGTGTCGGATAGGGGTGATTCATGAAAGCCAGTATGCGAAACTTATCCGCAATTGTAAGAGCGATGATAGTGTCAACGCATATTCCTGTGTATGCCCTCATAGGGAGGTGTATCAATAGATACGGTTGCACATGTGGTTATTGTAAAATGATACAGTAGTCGGTAAGTAAGGTAAGGTAAGATTAGGACTAGATATCAAATGCTCACGACGTGCCGACTATATGTAAAGCAGGTGTTACCTGGCCCTGGACAGGTCATATGCAGTTGTCCGGTTCCGCACCCCTCGGGATGCAAGCCTATTGGTAATGGGTATTTCGATAGCTTTGGTGATGAAATCGATCTATTGACACCATATACTTGTGAGGAGTAGGATTGATTAGTGCAATTGTGTTTCAAGAACAACTTGAGCAAGGCTGGTATCAACGAGCTTTTCAGGAACCCTACTATGGTGATCATCCTCAACTTCGCATTGTCCCATGTAGTATTCACAAGGTTGAACTAAATGTCCTACATGATGGGCATTATCTTTTGGGAATCAGGCAAAGTGTTTTACAGTTGTTTGGCTGATCTAAACAACTTTCACAACGATAATTTCGAATGTTTCTATTACTGCAATCCTGTTGAACGCATTCAGTCTATTATACAACAGCCTGCATTCAGTGAACATATGTCGTGTGCTCCAGCACAGGAATTCAATGATGCTGAGAAACGTGTTTACTCAGAGGTGAAATCAAGCGACTGGTGGTGGAATGAACGGGTACATAAGGAGAAATTTATCATACCTACCATCATTTTGACAGCTTCAATAGCTATGACGGCAGCTTGGAGCTACAATTGTCCCTTTATTCAGAAGTTCGCACAAGACACACCTTACACACTATGCAGGTAACAGGAAGGAATGGCAACTATATTTGAGTATCAGAAACATCGACTCGACAGTGAGATCCAAGCATTTCATTTTTTGCGGCATCCTTGTTTCACTTCTTCCCATTCCTCTGGAATATAGCTTAAAAGATCATGGAAAAACAACTTCTGTGAAGGAACAACCAATCCACAATCGAGAGGTTTTAAGGAACCTCTTCAAGCAAAGTGTACGCCCACTCAACATGCTATCCAACCCAGGATTGTACATGCTTTGTCGAGATGGTCGGATGTGGCAATGTTATCCTGTCAGCCGCGCATGGACAGCTGACTACTTCAAAACCCTGCACTTGCACTCGTTCAAGTAGCCCCTATGTGCAATGTGTGAAGCATGAATGGCTTCATTTGGTGAAGGGAATTGTTTGTCGGGCTAATTCCAAAACTCTTGGCTATAGTTCGAAGAGATGATACTTGAGGCTCTGGGACAGGATACAGAGAGTCATGTAGCAAAACAATATCTGGCAGATTGAGCAGTTAGAACCTCAAAAGGCATCTTCTGGAATGTGAGATACATCTCCACAACAACTAATATCATATCTGATATCCTGCATTCCTTCAATCTTGGTATGCTAATGCGTTTGATAGAGTAGTTATCTTCATTCTTCAAAGAACATTCCAGGATGGACACATTCAACCAACTCTAGGCGATGATATCTCAAGATCCTGGATTGATTCCATTCAACAACCCTTTTAGCGAGGTGAGGCGGTCAAGTGGTAACGTGATGAACAGACCCCGGCGCGTTATTGTTCCCATTCCTGGCAATGGTCTTTTCAACTCTTTGGCAAGCGCAGGATTCCCTTCACACATGCCGTGTTGTGCGTCAAGAACTCTTTGTACTTTCACCATATGGCAGGTCACCAGAACTATACTGAAGCCACGATTGGATACATGAAGAAATTTCAAGAGAAGTATCATTGTCCGAAGGATGTTGTCAGTCAATTCGGCGCCAGCAAATATGCAACCAAGGTCTAGGATGGCTTGAAAATGCAGCTTACTTTGGGCAAACAGCAGGAATGTGAAAGTGACTCTGCTTGGAAAATGTTTCTACAGCTGCAAAGCTTCCTCGTTTTGATGGAGCTAAAACCCAGACAGAGTCACAAATTGTACAACATCTTTTTGAAGAATTGGATTTCAGCTAGCTGAAGATGCATCTTCTGAACCACTTCTGTGAGGATATCCACCAGCTTGGCAACATCTTCAATGCAACCTCCCAACTCTCAGAATGGGTGATCATGGATCTTAAACAATCATACCGGCAATTGTATCGTGATAAGGCCGCATTCCAGATTTTGCCCAAGAGAGCCTGAATGGAGGTGTTCCAGAATCGCGATCTCAATTCAAATCCTGCCAAGCACTGGTGCAACGATGAAGTGCCTGTAACGAAAGCGCCAATCATGTGAATAATGACAACCTATGATCAGACATCAAGACCCTTAATGACTTTGCCAAGTGTGTGCAATGCCCAATGGGGACCTCGAAAATCACATTGCTTGGGGTTTGAAGAGATTGGCTGACTTCACAGATTACGTTGATCACAATCAGTATATCATTCATCACATCGATGCAAGGTACATTCTGTAGATTGTAGTAGCGATTCGGGTAAAGTCTTGTCAATGTAACGAGCTGGCAGTTTAAATGGTTTGTTGCACTGGGTCCACATGGTGAAGTTAGCCTAAGCAACCAAGAAATGACTCTGTGCTGCTCAGGATGAGAAGGAGTTCAGAAGGAGACTTGATGTCAACTGCAGGACTTATTCCCTGACAGATGAAGTGCCTTTCCATTGTCAACAATTCTCAATCACGCATTAAATGGCTTCCATGCTTCGTTCAGACATTTGCAATAGGGCCAATACGGCAGACTGCCGGTTCAGTGATTCTCAAGAAGAGACATCAACCTCCGACCCAACCAATTCACGATGGAAATTACCCTTGTAATCATCTTTCGGCGTCATGACCACTTATATCATCCCAGCATGTGCACTCAATGGGGCTGTACACCTTCTTGTGCCGATGGCGCAGCCAGATAGCATGCGGTGGTACCTGAGCAACACAGTTGACTTGAATTGTTTCAATTTGTTTTACATGTATAATATGTGATTCAATGCTTGAAGTAATTATTGAGGCAATATATCCACATCTGATGATTGTTTACTCTGGGTGTTTTAATTTTTGTTATGGTAGTTGTGTAAGATTGTGTATAATCGATGTCTCAAGGGATTCAATAGTTAAGGATATTCTTGAAATCAATGAAACATTTCAAAAAATCATCAATACAATTAAAATCTAGAGGACCCATCTGAATGAAACAAGTGTAGTAACTTAGCTTAATTTGATGACTAAACATGGTTTTGAAATGTTGTGACAAGGCAATCACACCTTTCAGTGCTGCGAAGTATGGTACTAGAAGATCGCAAAAAGGTTTCTCAGATTATTTGTGGCAAATGTGGAGATGAGTCAGTGTGTGGGGTACATTTTCAGAAACCAATGTCGCATTTTGCTGACATTTTCAATGTCTGTTGTCACATTACCTCAGTCTGTATATTCTTGAATCAAATTGTTTTGTTACTGTGATGTAGAGATGGGAATCTCCTATTCAAAGATACAGATAGTCGTTTCATATCAATTAGGTATTGAAGTGATGATATGTGTCTTCAAAATGTTATCAGTAATCAGTTGGATGGCGCCAATTAGCTTCTCACAAAAGTTGATTAGTTGGGTAAAATACTTGGTGTCTATTTCATTTGGCAATGGTCGAGAGGTGCCAAACTTCTGCCAGACTTGGGTGCAACCAACTTTTGTTAAGGTATTGTCAAGACAGTCTCTAAGTGCTACTGACATCTCAATGAGATTGTCTGTATTTTGCATATGTGTAAGGAAATCATCACCCCATCTGAGGTGTATAAGTGCCTTCACCTTATTGGCTTGGACCTTGGTCATGCCAGTTTTCTAGCTGAGGGCATAGAGCATAACCATTACCAACAGGGAGGAGTTTAACACTGGTGACCATATTGTGGACTTTCTTGGTAGTTGGGACTCAGCAAATCTTTTCTATCCAGCTGTGGTGGTTTTTCATCAGTCAATTTAGGCACATTGCCATGATCAGTCTTGAATATTTCATTTGACATGTTGAGAGTGGAGGAGGTTAGGATGGTGGTGATGGAGAGTGTTAGATGATAATAGTGTTGCAGCTGATGAGCAGGGATGGTTGTGACATGGTGTAAGGCCATATATCCGTATATGGCCGCGTATGTGAGTATATGGAAAGATCCGGTTGCACATGTGGATGTGGTAATATAATAGAGTAGTAGATAGGTAAGATTATCGCGAGTCGTCTATATAAGGTTGGTGGTTACCCGGCCCTGGACACGTCTCGTGCAATTTGGCGAGAACCTAATCATGACTGCCATTACATCATCCCCCCATTTAGAAGCAGACCCCCTGGGCTGTCACGTACGTATATATAATAAAAAAGACCCGACAAAAGAAATAAAACCGATGCGTACGCCTCCGCACGACTTAATAAGTCCCACAACCGATCAGTGCCCTATGAGCAGCCTCACAGTGGATTCGGTGCACGGGGAAACTCCACCCCCAGTGGTAGGTGGTAAAACCCCGTGCCGACGCCATTTATACCGGCCCGAGATCCATAAGCAAGTAAGCAAAGTAAAACCCCCGTAGAAAATGTCCAATCCCACTCCTCCAAGTCCAATCATCGTCGAGGCTTCCTCGGATGCTCTCGGTGAAACTCATCAACCCACACCTGCACATTCCCGAGATTCTCTGCAGGTTCCCAGCTAGTCCGTATGTAACTGTAACCAGCCCATTGTACGAGATAATGGAGCTTCCGGTAGCATCGTTGAGAGTCTAGAATCCGGTCAACTTCCCATTCGTCACAGTCCTCGACCGCCGTCGGCTGCGGTTCAGATGGCGGCGGGCCGGCAGTAGGAGGTGTATAGCGGTCGAGCAAAGAAACATGGAAAATGTTGTGCTTCTGGATCGTATACGGAAGGTCTAATTTGTAAGCATTCTTATTGATGACCTTACTTACCGTATACGGTCCTGTCCGTTTGTGATCCAACTTCTTTGGCGGTCTTGTCGTCCGGAAGTGCCGCGTTGAAAACCAGACCATATCTCCAACCTCGGAAATGACCTCTTTGCCGCCGGCATACTTCGTCTGATTGGCTTTAGCCTCCTGCAAGTTCTTACGGAGGGTTTGGTGAGTCTCCTCCAAGCCAGCTGCGAAAGTGTCTGCTGGGATTTCCGAATTCAGGCTAGATGGTTGCTTCGGGGCCTTAAACTGCATCACCAGATAGTAGTGGTAATTCGCCCAGAATGGAGTCATCCTCGTAGACGCGTGTCTCGCGTTATTGTAAGCGAATTCGGCTACCGGCAAGAGTTCGACCCCATTGTCCTGCTCGTAGTTGCAGAAAGCCCGGAGATACTGCTCCATCGTCTGGTTTTGATGCTCTGTCTGCCCGTCTGTCTGTGGATGGAAGGCTGTCGAGAGCCGATGGTCAGTACTCAAGTGAGAACATACCCTGGTCCAGAATCAGCTTGTAAACTGGGTGCCGCAATCTAGGACTATGTTGTCCGGAACGCCGCGCTTGCAAATGACGTGTTCAAAGAAGAGCCGGGCCAATTCCGGCGAGTCGATATGCTTCCGGCACGGTAAGTAGATTGCCATCTTCGTCAGTCGGTCCACGATGACAAGAATCCCGGTGTAGCACAATGCCGTTGACTCTGGCAAGTCGGTGACGAAGTCCATCGTGACGCCCTCCCATGACCGTGATGGTGTCTACAAGGGCATGTTGATCTCGTGCCTAGCGTGCCGAGGTGCTTTGATTCGGTGGCATACTTCGCAGCCGCTGACATACTTACGTACGCGCGTGTCCATTGCTGGCCAGTAGAAATCCCTAGATACCAGCTCAGTAGTCTTAAGAGCTCCAAAATGACCGGACTCAGGGTTGTCATGGAATAGACTTATCACTTTTCAGGGTAGAGAATTGGTCGCTGGAATGTATATCCTCCCCTCGTAAGTCAAGACTCCCGCGACAACTTTCCATTGGCTCTCCTCTTGGGTGGTATCTGTGCCGTCTATCATTGGTCGGTCGACAAGCTTCGCCGAGACGTCGACAGCCAAAGGGTCGGAAGCCTGGGCCGCGATAATTGCTGGCATGAGATCGTCGTATGGTTCCACTGAGACGATTGCCAATAGTCGTGCCACAGGCCTTTCGTAGCCGATCTGGTAGTCGGGCCGTCTGGATGGGCCATCGGCAGGGTTCTTGCTACCTTCCCGGTGCTCGATGACAAAGTTGTAAGCCGAAAGAGTATCCGACCACCTGGCTTGTCTTCTGGAGAGCACTTTGGATGTCTGGAAGTATTCGAGATTCTTGTGGTCGCACCGAATTAAGACTTTGTAATTGGCGCCCTCTAAGTAATGCCGCCACTGTTTTAGTGTTTCCACGATCGCCAATTGCTCCCAGTCATAAGTGTCGTAATTCTGTTCGGCTGAAGAGCACTTCTGGGAGTAGAAATTGACCGGTCTGAGAACCCCGAAAACATCGTACTGGTTGAGGATGCCTGCAATCGCAAATCCACTCGCGTCCGTTTGGAGAATGATCGGCTTTGCCGGATCGTAATGCCGGAGGATCGGTGCCTCGGTGAAGGTCCTTTTCAGTTTCCGGAACGCCACTTCGGCTTGCTGCGTCCATTCCCATTTGGCTGGATGTGTCCCTTTCTTGCCTCTCGGGCTTGTCTCTGGTTTCTTTATTAATTCCGTCGGTGGAAGGGTCACCTTGGCATATTTCTGGATGAATCTTCGGTAGAAGTTCGTGAACCCAAGAAGCACCTGGACATCCCTAACTGATTTCGGTGTCGGCCAGTCTTCGATTGTGGAGATCTGGTCCGATTCCATGCCGACTCCATCGGGAGTGATAACAAACCCCTGGAAGCCGACTTCCGAACCTCCGAATTGACACTTCTCGGCTTTGCAATAGAGACCGAATTCCTTGAGTCGCTGCAGCACTTGGCGCACATGCTCCTCATGCTCCTTCTCATTGGCCGAATAAATGAGTATGTCGTCGAGGTAGCATACCGCAAAGTCGTCAATGTATGGCCTTAGGCAATCATCGATGTAAGACTGGAAAGTAGCCGGTGCGTTTGTTAGGGTGAATGGCATGACCTGGTATTCAAATTGGCCGTAACGCGTTCGGAAAGACATTTTGTATTCATCGCCTTCCTTGATCCGGATGAGGTTATAAGCCCCGTGGAGGTCCAGCTTCGTAAATATCCTGGCCTCGCGCACACGGTCAAGCATCTCTGAAATTAACGAAAGGGGATACCGATTGTTCACCGTCGCCTTGTTAAGCACACGATAGCCGACACAAAGTCTTAGTCCTCCGTCCTTCTTCTTTGCGATGAGAATCGGCGCCGCCGCCGGCAATGATGACCGCTGAATAAACCCGTTGGCTAGGTTTGCCACGATGTAAGCCGTGAACGTCCTCAACTTGAACTCCGATAGGTTGTGAATCTGCCCATCGGGCAAGTTATAGCCGGGCTCCAAGTCAATTGCATGGTCGGTTGACCGATGCCGGGGAACTGTCTCCGCCTTTGCTTCACTGAAAACCTCCACAAAATCTCTGTATCTGGCCGGGATATGTCCTCCATCATCTGTAGGCACTGTCTTCGTCGTTGTGCCGGCTCCATCTGCAAACGTTAGTTCTCAATTCGTAATATATATATATATATGGAGCGGTAAGGGGGAATATCCAGGAGCCCCGATTTCAAACGGTTCGCCAATGGAAGAGCCAAGCCCCGCCGTCCAGTACTACCTTCGTGTCTCGGCGTGCCGGTAGCAGTCATTCATGGTCCGCATTGTTGGTACACTCTTCTGCCACAAATACCGCCGCTGCTCCCTGCTCGCCCGTCCAGCGCCTGGGGCCTATCTCACTCACCATCAGTGATGCCTTCTACGGTCGCTCCCAGCAGCCCTGTACAATCCCCCACTCTTAGGAAGAATGTCCCGCCGACCTGCTCACTGGCCAGTGGATTGTCAAAGGCTGTTGCTCCAAGGATTTGAATATCTGGAATGCCGCCGCCTCCTTCGGAACACGCCTCCTCCCTAGTCATATAACCTGGTACATTCCCGGGGCTATCCTGATGGTCCACCCGGTCCACTGCCACCACTTCCGCTCCGCCTGGGGTTCGCAGAGCCAACAGTCAACCGCTTTGCCAATCGACGTCAGGATTCCTGGACGGGAACCAAGGCAATCCCAAAACCAAGTCGTAAGCCCGCATGGGCACAACTAGCACCTCCGATTCTTGAACCGGTGATACGTGCTCCATATACTGAACCGTGAACGTTGTCTTTCGACTCTCGCTCGCATGAGCCATTACGTGGCCGTTGAGGCCTAGGATCGTGACGTATGCTGGTTCATCCAGTAGACCAAGCCGTTTTCGCAGTCTCGGTGCCATAAAGATGCTCATCGCGCCGCATTCAATGAGAGCTCGCATGGGTTGCATTTCCCCACTTCGATCTCTGATAAAAACATTGTGAACAATATGGGACGTGTCCGGTCTGGTCATGCCGCATAAGTACTGACTTGACATGGGAGCTTTTGGGCTCTACAATAACACCCTTGACTTCTAAGCGATCCGATGCGGTTGTATGCTGTCCATCGTCGCCATCATAGTCTGCATTGCCAACCTCTGAAAACCCGATTCCGCCTCATCGAACCTCTCCCGTCGGGCCAGATGCCGAGAGAGGCCTATGAGTTTTTTGGCTGTTGATTGACGAAAGACTTCTGTCGTTTGATTTGGTGTCCTCCATCCCTGTTTGGGGCTAGTGTCTGGTCCTGCTGTTGCGGTGGGTTACCTCCTTGTGAGTATTTTGGGTAGATGCTCGCCTTCTGGTTTGAGGATCTGCATCGTAAGCACTTGCCAGTAGAACGTCGGCCTTCAAAGATTTCCGTTGAGACCCATGTTGCTGGCGGTAAGCCTGACGATTGTCCTCCGCCGCCTGATTTGCCGTGTTTGTTTGATCCCGATTGGCCAGATTTGCCGCTGCCGGTGGTGTCGGCTGGCTCAGAGATGGATGGCTGGTAGCCTCGTTTGCCGCCTTTGGAAGACGAGTCCGTAGGCTGTTTCTGCTGCTGTTGTTGCTGCTGCTGTTGCTGCTGCTGCTGTGGCTTCTTGTTCTCGACATGTGTAACTTCCGAGGCCGCGGCCTTATCGAAGAATTCATCCAAGGTGTCAAATCTGCCGCAGGCGGGCATCATCGGTCCAACTTTGTTCTTGAGAGAGTTGCGGAGGCCTGCCCAGGCAATATTGTAGAGGACTTCTCCATGCTTCTGTAGATTCCACCCAGCCTGTCTCCAATTAGCTTTCGCGCGATTCACATAGGCTCTGTCCGATTTTTGTGGAAGTTGTATTTATTCATGCATCAGCGTAATCACCGCCACGCGACGTCGATCCTTATCCCCATAAACTTTGGCCATCTCCTGTGAAAAGAGGTTGAAGTCCTGTAGGCATGGGTCGGATCCCGCAGATTAGTCGCCCGCCCATTCCGAAGAGTCTGTCATCGCCCTCTGTCTGAGTGCCGGATTTAGGTGATTGCTCCAGGCTTCCAGAAGAGAGATCGCGTATTAGACGTGATTGGGTCCACCGCGTGGGAATAGGTGGCCGTGGGAGTTGAAATTTGAGCGTAACGCGTCCAGAAATTGGTCCAGCTCTTTCACACCGCCGCAGAACCGTACAAGGTCAACCATCTTGTAGATATTCGGTCTTGGGCCTGCGATGCTTCGTTCGGCGCGTTCGGAGCGTTCGGGTGCCCATTGGTCCCATTCGGCAGCCATTCGTTCCCTTTCGGCAGCCATCCTCTCCTGTTCGAGTTTCTGTTCGGCTTTCCACCGGGCTTGATTTTCGAGCAGCGTTTCCAGCATCAACCGGTTTTCAGTCGCCACGTCTAGACGATCCTCATCTGTAATTTGGGAACGGAGATCACCAATATCATTGTCGATCGGGCTATCTTCGTCTCCTTGATCTCCGAGGATATCGTCAAGATCATCGTCATCATCAATCTCGGCCTCCGGTAAAACTGCTGGAGTAGCGCGTTCGGCTATCGAAGCCGCTGTCTGTAGAGTGTCATCACTGTCATGGATGTCAGCGACTCGCAATTGACTTCTAGTTAACTTCTTTAGACGCATGATTTTTGATAAAACGCGTTGTTTTGTGGCGATGCGTGAAAAGGGGTAAATCACGAGATCCCGTGAGTGAAACGTATCGAATTGATTAAGAGCGATAATAGTGTAAGGCCGTATATCCGTATATGGCCGCGTATGTCAGTATATGGAAAGGTACGGTTGCACACATGGATTTGGTAATATAATAGAGTAGTAGATAGGTAAGATTATCGCTAGCGATCTCAGAGAGATCGCGAGTCGTCTATATAAGGTTGGCAGTTACCCAGCCCTGGACATGTCTTGTGCCATTTGGCGAGAACCTAATCATGACTGCCATTACACTTGGTTAGGTTCTTGAGGTTCTTTTTTAACATTGTAAGGTAAAAATAGTAGCAGGCCCCGGGCTCATAACCTGTTGAAATAGTGATGCTAGAGAAGCTTGATTGTACTATCTAAGAGGGCCACAAGGCCATATATATATGGCGTACAAGTGTGAATGCGTTCATACGTATCTATGTATAGGTCGGGCTGGATAGCCACAGCCCAACAGCAATCTCCGGTCATACGAGGCTCACCTCCTGCCATACGAGACTCGCCTCCAGCCGTGCAAGACTCACCTGCGGCCATACGAGCCGATGATTCCACCAGTCTGGACGGACCCGGTCTGGGGTAGGGCTCAGTCTGGTCCGGTCACACTCGAAGGTCGGACTGGACCGGGCCCCAGACTGGCAGTCTTGGACTGGATGGGCTTGGTCTGGACCAGTCCAAACCAGATAATATTTATCAATTTCAAACTAGATCCGAGAAACTCAAGAAGTGAGACAGTTATCCCTACAACCCTAACTCAGTCATAACCCGAAGGAAGATCAGCAGCCAAGGCCCAGTGGGTGGCCGGCATATGCAGTAAGCACTTTGGCTACAGACTGAACAGCAAAGCAGGCAACAGGAGACCTATCCCAATGACAAGCGCAAAGTCATTGGCAATGGGCTGGAAAGCTGGCCGATGCCGCCGGGCACAGGTGTCGGAGCTGTTTTCCCTGGAGATATGTGATATGGCGATGTGGACTTCCTGGTAACCATGGATGTCGGGAAGTTCCTGCCGGGGTGAGGCATGGAGGCCGGAGCGGCCAGTCTTTCTTTTCTCTTCCTCTTTCTCTTTCTTTTGTCCGCGGGGACGAAAGGTAGTAGGTGGGAGCTCTGCCATCTAACCTGCTCGCCCGGAGGTGGAGGGATTAAGGGCCTGTCATACTCTAGCTAGAGTAAATACAGTCTGAATAAACAACAACAACAACTCAGACACAACGTCACTTCATAAACACCACCCGCTGCGAGCAATAACTATGAACCAACCCACCACTGCTAGCAAGCACCACCACGAGAAACCCAACCATACCAAATGTTGAGAGCAAAAGACACGGAATGAAGAAGTTCAATTGTCTGTCGATCTAACGAGAAGGAAAAACTATAGACTTATATACGAAAGAGAGAGAAGGAAAACTCAATGCCGATTGCCACAGCCGCAGCCCAATGCCCATTACCAGTGCTGAGCCCTCCTCCTCGCCATTGGGGCAGGCGAGGCCGATGCGGGCTGTAAGCCACCGGCCTCATGCCCGAGCCCACCAGCACTGATCAGTAGGGAAGCCACAGGGCCAAATCCCTAGTCAACACCTAACGAGTGGTGAGTGGCAAGTGGCAAGTGGCAAGTGGTGAGGGGTGAGATGTACATTGTGACTTGTGAATGGCAAGATGAGTCTACACGTATGAGTATATGAGTAGGAGTCTATTTGTTGACTCAGTGTATCAGTAACTCCCAGCGTATTCGGGCCGATTCGGCCCGAGTGGACTGGTCCAAAGCAGTCCAGGCCAGTTCAGTCCAGGTCCCGAAAAATTGGGGATTGGTCCG